>OLGN01000008.1_pt1 | contig 251007 bp, 235 predicted proteins | sample 1605941 | NCBI WGS metagenome assembly OLGN01 (sample SAMN03283269) | human gut metagenome | biome: human-associated habitat; material: feces | host: Homo sapiens | place: USA | collected 2013
GGCGAAGCCACGCCTCATGTAAAGACACCGCAGGACACTATCCAGCGTCCGCGTACCATGTATGGCGTGACAAAAGTGACGACTGAATTGTTGAGTGACTATTACTATACAAAATATGGTGTGGATACACGCTCGGTACGTTTTCCGGGAATCATTTCGAACGTGACCCCTCCGGGTGGCGGCACTACGGACTATGCGGTGGATATCTTCTACTCTGCCGTGAAGGGAGAAAAATTCGTATGTCCGGTGAAGGCCGGCACGTATATGGATATGATGTATATGCCCGACGCACTGAACGCGGCCATCTCGCTGATGGAAGCGGCACCGGCAAGGCTGAAGCACCGCAACGCCTTCAACATCGCCTCCATGAGTTTTGACCCAGAACAGATTTATCAGGAAATTAAGAAGCATATGCCTGATTTTGAGATGGCATACGAGATTGATCCGCTGAAGCAGGCCATTGCCGACAGCTGGCCCGACTCTCTGGATGACTCTTGTGCACGCGAGGAATGGGACTGGATGCCGCAGTACGACCTGGAGTCCATGACCGTAGACATGCTTGAGAAATTAAGGGCTAAATTAAACAAGTGACCGTAAGCGGTCCGTAAAGAATGAAAAAACTTTTATTGGGATTTTTGTTACTCGCCTTTTTGATTTCGTGTGGAAACAAAAAGGCGAAAATGGATCCCTTTGCTACCATTACGGAAATGGTGGATTCGGCCGGTCACAAGGCCGATACGCTGCTGGAAGCAGAAGTGAAGGAAGAACCGAAGCCGATGGAGGCAGACGAGCTGTTTGATGATTTTATCTTCAATTATGCTTCGGATGATGCTCTGCAAAGGCAGAGGACGGTATTTCCTTTGCCCTATTATGACCGTGACACTCCGCTGAAGATAGAGGCGGACTTCTGGAAGCACGATTATCTGTTTACCAAGCAGAACTATTACACCTTGCTTTTTGATAAGGAAGAGGATATGGACATGGTGGGCGATACTACGCTGACATCGGTACAAGTGGAGTGGATTTTCTTGAAAACGCGTATGATGAAGCGTTATTATTTTGAGAAGAAGCGGGGAATGTGGATGCTCGAAGCCATCAACCTGCGCGAGATGGAGAAAGGCGAAAATGAGGACTTCGTGGAATTCTATACCCGTTTTGTGACGGACAGTGTCTATCAGAGCAAGCATATCAGCCATCCGCTACAATTCATCACCATAGACCCTGACGACGAGTTCTCTATCCTGGAAACCACTTTGGATGTGGACCAGTGGTGTGCCTTCCGTCCGGTAATGCCTGCCGACAGACTGTCTAATATCAATTACGGACAGAAGAATGAGGACTTGTCGGACACCAAAATACTGAAGGTAAATGGCATAGGCAACGGATACTCCAATATCTTCTATTTCCGCAAACGCAGTAAGGGATGGGAGCTGTACAAATATGAAGACACGAGCATTTAAAATAAAGGAGGAAAGGTTTGAGGAAGATACCCAATACATTTGGAATTGACGTTACTGCTGCAAGATTTCTGGAATACGGTTCGGAGGATGAACTGCGGGAGCTGATTGCGGCAGGACAGGTCGTTGCGCCCTGGCTGCATATCGGTGGAGGGAGCAACCTGCTCTTTATCAAGGATTATGAAGGCACGGTGCTGCATTCACGTATCGGTGGCCTGGAGGTGACGTCAGAGGATGAGGAGCACGTGTGGGTGCGTGTGGGTGCTGGTGTGGTATGGGACGATTTTGTGGCTTGGTGTGTGAAACGACATTGGTATGGTGCCGAGAACCTTTCGCTGATACCGGGTGAGGTCGGGGCAAGTGCAGTACAGAATATCGGTGCTTATGGTGTGGAAGTAAAGGACCTGATAACATCCGTGGAAACCATAAATATGGCAAGGGAGAAGCGTATCTACGGGGTGGATGAATGCGGCTACTCCTACAGAAAGAGCTTGTTTAAGCAACCGGAGATGAAGGCCGTGTTTGTGACTTACGTGAACTTCTGCTTGAGTAAACGGGAACATTATACATTGGATTACGGTACTATCCGGCAGGAGCTGGAGAAATATCCGGTGCTGAATCTGGAAACTTTGCGCCGCGTGATTATAGACATCCGTCAAAGCAAGTTGCCCGACCCGAAGGTGCTGGGCAATGCGGGTAGTTTTTTTATGAACCCCATCGTGCCGCGTCGGCAGTTCGAGTCTTTGCAACGGGAATATCCGGATATGCCCCACTATGATGTGGATACCGGCCGGGTAAAGATACCGGCTGCCTGGATGATAGACCGGTGTGGCTGGAAAGGGAAGGCGCTGGGGCCTGCTGCGGTGCACGGCCGGCAGGCGTTGGTACTGGTGAACTCGGGTGGTGCCACGGGAGCGGATATTGTTGCTCTTTCGGATGCCGTGCGGGCTTCTGTCCGCGAGAAATTCGGCATTGACATTCACCCGGAAGTTTGTTTGATAAAATAGTAAGAGAGTTTTGACGCACCCAAACATCGTTGTATATAACCTGATTTTAGAAATTTATTTGATTTAGTCAATGGGAAAACTCAGAATACTAGGAAGCGGAACTTCGACCGGAGTGCCTGAGATAGGCTGTACTTGTCCGGTCTGCACTTCCACTGACCCGCGGGACAACCGCTTGCGTGCGTCATCCCTGCTGCATACGGATGATGCGGTGATATTGATAGATTGTGGCCCTGACTTCAGGGAACAGATGCTGCGCGCCTCTTCTTTTGAGAAGATAGACGGCGTACTGGTGACACACGAACACTATGACCATGTGGGCGGTCTGGATGATTTGCGCCCGTTCGGCCGTTTTGCCGATATCCCTATCTATTCCGATGCCTACACTGCTGCCCATCTGCGGGCAAGGATGCCTTACTGCTTTGTCGATAAAGTATATCCGGGAGTTCCGCGTATCTATCTGCAGGAAGTGGAGGCGGGGCAGGCGTTCCACATCAACCGGACGGAGGTGCTGCCTTTACGGGTGATGCACGGTAGGCTTCCCATCCTGGGCTACCGCATTGGCGGCCGGCTGGGATATATCACGGATATGCACATGATGCCTGAAGAATCTTATGAACAATTGAAGGGCTTGGACGTTTTGGTAATGAATGCTTTACGGCCAAAGCCGCATCCTACGCACCAGAGTATTTCGGAGGCGTTGGAGGCTGCCGGACGTATTGGTGCCAAAGAGACCTATTTCATCCATATGAGCCATCATGCAGGGCTTCATGCCGACATCGAAAAGCTGTTGCCACCCCATGTACACTTTGCCTACGATGGACTTGAAATAGATTTCTAAACTTTTTGAAACATTTGTTTTGTTTTATTAGTAGAAAATGCTATTTTTGCCAAAAGTTGATGAATAAATGCCATGAAACTCCGACTCCTCATACAGATAGCTGTCGTTGTGTCCATAGTGCTGCTATGTACCGGTTTTGGCGTGTATTCCTTCCTGCGGTTGAATTCGGTGGAGAACCGGCAGGATTTCAATCTTTATACTTTGGTGCCTCAAGATGCCACAGCCATACTCGAAACTGACCGTATGGCAGACCTCGTGGAAGATATCAATGAACTGAATTGCAGCAAAGACAATCATTTTCTATACGTATCGGAGCTTTTTGTTTACTTGAAGAAATATTTGTATACTTTGGTGGAGGATACTCCGCATGGACTGAGTAAACAGATGAACAAGATGCTGATTAGCTTTCACGAGCCGGATACACCGATGAACCAAGTATTGTATTGCAGTTTGGGTTCGGGTGATTATGAGTTGGTGGAGTCTTTTGTGGAGAAGTACTGCTCCAGTTCGTTTCCTTCCAAGTATTTCGATTACAAGGGAGAGGAGATACGTATCTATCCCATGGCAGACGGTCGTTTTCTGGCTGCCTACTTCACTCCCGATTTTCTGGTTGTAAGTTTCCAGAAGCGTTTGATAGAACATGTGATTGATGCGCGGCGCAGCAAAAAGTCCCTGATGAACCTCCCTTCTTTCCGCACTATGTACGCGGGCAAGCAGAGTAACGTGGCTGCCACGGTCTATGTGCGTATGAAAGGAGTGGATATGGGGAAGCCTACGGACGGTATCCGTTCGCAGACGCAGCTGGGCAGTTGGGCGGAGTTTGACATGAAGTTCAATGAAGATGCCATTTATTGCTCCGGCATCAGCCATGGGTCGGATTCCACACAGACGTTTATCAATGCCTTGCGGGTGCAGCAGCCGGTAGAGGACGGATTTTCCGGGGCTCTGCTTCCGTCTTCCACTTTCTTTTACGATCGCTGGGCAATGTCTGACAGAAATTCCTGGTTTGGCTTTACTGCCAGTCAGGAGTATGCCAAGGCCACCTATTCAGACTATATCAAGCAGCGCGACGAGGAGTGGATTGCTTACTTGAATGAGCATGCGGGCGAGAGCGTGATGTCTTGCTTGTTCCAGTCTAAAGACACGTTGGACAAGCTGCCTTGCGCCGTGATGTGTATCCCTCTCAAGGATGAACTGGCAGCGGAACGCCGCTTGCAGTCTCTGCTTTACAGTACCCCCAAGGAAGAGGATGCTCCGCTTATGCCGAAGGTGGTTTCAAATAATTCGTTGTATCCCAAAGCAAGGAAGTTCCCTAAATATGTGTTGCCCCGTAACACGCTGCTCACCCAGCTGACGGGCATCACGGAGTCTGCCCTTTATACCTTTGCCTGTTTCTATCGGGGTAGTCTGTTGCTGGCTCCCGATGCACTGAGCCTTTCGGCCTATATTGAGGCGGTGGAGAGTGGAGATGTGTTAGACGGAACACCGGTGTACGAAGAGGGTATAGGCAGTCTTTCACCCATATATAATTTTGTGATGATGGTGGATATGGAGATGATGCTGAGCCAGCCTGAAACGTATGTGCGTCTGATACCGAACTTCTTCTTCCGTCAATCCAACTTCTTCCGTCATTTCATGCTTGCAGTACAATTCACTTGTACAGAAGGGGTGGTTTATCCGAATATCGTATTGCTTTATAAAGGGTGATTAATCGGTCATTCTGTAGAGTGCTGAGGGAAAATAAGCACGAGGAAAGTCAAAATACACACTCACCACAGATTGCACAGATTAAAACAGCTAAAAAATCTTGATTATCAAAATTCTAGAATAAACTGTGTTAATCTGTGCAATCTGTGGTGAATTATAACATATTCTTAGAACGGCAGGTCATCCTTTGCATCCCCTGCGAGGAATTCCGGTGCGGCAGTGGGAGCCGGCGGTGGAACGGGAGCGCCCGGAGCGGGTGCGGCAGTGCTTACGCGTTCTACCTTCCATGCGCGAATACTGTTGAACCAACGGTCTTGCCATTGGCGTGCGTCTACATCAAAAGATACTGTCAGCTCTTCGCCCATCTGAATATTGAACTGTTCGATTTTGTCCGCTCCAAATACGTCAAAACACATTTTGCGCGGATATTGGCCATGGTCTTCAATCACATATTCTTGTGATTTCCATTCGTTACCTGACTTGGAAACTCCGCCTCTGGGCTGGAGTATAGCGATGATTTTTCCTGTAAATTCCATTGTTTTCTTTTTAAATGATGCGGCGAAGTTACAATTTTTTAGGAATATGAGACGAATATTCGGCTGTTTTTTCTTGCTATTTCTTTGTCGTAGGGAATTCTTTTTTTAACTTTGTCCGTCAGTTTGAAAAAGATAAAAACGGTTTCTAAGACGTTAGCAAAATAAAAAACTTAAATATACAGAAGATATGAAATTTATCGTTTCGAGTACTGCGCTCTCCAGTCATTTGCAGGCTATCAGCCGTGTGATTAATTCGAAGAATGCGTTGCCTATTTTGGATTGTTTCCTCTTTGAACTGCAAGACGGAACCTTGTCTGCAACTGTTTCCGACAGTGAAACGACGATGGTCACTACGGTCGAAGTGAATGAAAGTGATATGGACGGCCGTTTTGCCGTCACAGCCAAAACCCTTTTGGACGCTTTGAAGGAAATTCCCGAACAACCGTTGACTTTTGAAATCAATACGGATTCCCTTGAAATCACGGTACAGTATCAGAACGGTAAATACAGCCTGATGGGGCAGAATGCGGACGAGTTCCCGCAGTCTGCCATGTTGGGTGACAATGCCGTACGTGTGGAAATGGATGCACAAGTGTTGCTGGGTGGTATCAACCGTGCCGTGTTTGCTACGGCTGATGACGAGCTTCGTCCCGTGATGAACGGTATCTATTTCGATATCACAACGGAGGACATCACGATGGTGGCATCAGACGGTCATAAGCTGGTGCGCTGCAAGACACTGGCTGCCAAAGGTAACGAACGTGCCGCCTTTATCCTGCCCAAGAAGCCGGCTTCGCTGATGAAGAATCTGCTGCCGAAAGAGCAAGGCATGGTGACTATCGAGTTCGACGAACGCAACGCTGTGTTCACATTGGAAAGCTACCGCATGGTGTGCCGTCTTATCGAAGGACGCTATCCCAACTACAACTCTGTGATTCCGCAGAACAACCCTTATAAAGTGACGGTAGACCGTCTGCAACTGCTCGGTGCTTTGCGCCGCGTGTCCATCTTCTCCTCGCAGGCAAGCAGCCTTATCAAGCTCCGTATGCAGGAGAATCTGATTGTCATCTCCGCACAGGACATCGACTTCTCTACATCGGCCGAAGAAACACTGGTTTGCCAATATGCGGGCAATCCGATGAGCATCGGTTTCAAGTCCACTTTCCTGATTGACATTCTGAATAACATTTCTGCCGATGAAATCGTTATCGAACTGGCAGATCCTTCACGTGCAGGTGTCATTATTCCGGTAGAGCAGGAAGAGAACGAAGACTTGCTGATGCTGCTGATGCCGATGATGCTGAATGACTGATGAATATTAGCAATCGGATTATGAGCTACGAGCTACAAGTGGCTGCGCAATTATGCCGCACGGTACTTGTAGCTCGTGGCTTGTAAGTTAAACTTATAATTTATAGCTCATAGCCAGAGCTTATAAAACGAAAAAACGATGAAATTGAATCTGAAAAATCCGATAGTCTTTTTTGATTTGGAGACTACGGGTACCAATATCAACTCAGACCGAATTGTCGAAATCTGTTACCTCAAGGTATATCCCAACGGGAATGAGGAGTCCAAAACCATGCGTATCAACCCCGAAATGCCCATTCCTGCCGAAGCATCTGCCGTTCATGGCATCTACGATGCCGATATAGCCGACTGCCCCACATTCAAGGAAGTGGCGCGCAACATTGCCAATGACATTGAAGGATGCGACTTGGCGGGCTTCAACTCCAACCGTTTTGATATCCCCGTCCTGGCGGAAGAGTTCCTTCGTGCCGGTGTGGACATTGACATGAGCCGCCGCAAGTTTGTGGACGTGCAGGTCATTTTCCACAAGATGGAGCAACGCACGCTGTCTGCTGCCTATAAATTCTATTGCGGCAAGAATTTGGAAGACGCCCATACGGCAGAGGCTGATACACGTGCCACCTACGAGGTGCTGATGTCGCAGTTGGACCGCTATCCGGAGTTGCAGAATGACGTGGCTTTCCTTGCCGACTATTCCAGCTTCAACAAGAATGTGGACTTTGCCGGTCGTATGGTCTACGATGACAAAGGTGTGGAAGTATTCAACTTCGGCAAGTACAAGGGCATGTCGGTATCCGATGTCCTGAAGCGCGATCCCGGCTATTACAGCTGGATTCTGAACAGTGATTTTACCCTGAATACCAAAGCCACGCTGACCAAGATACGTCTGCGTGAAATGACTCAGAAATAAATGGCAAATATACTGAAAGGGAAGAAAATAGTATTGGGCATTACGGGCAGCATTGCCGCCTATAAAGCATGCTATATTATTCGCGGACTGATTAAGCGTGGTGCAGAGGTGCAGGTGGTCATTACGCCTGCCGGAAAAGAATTTATTACCCCTATCACGCTCTCTGCCCTGACCAGCAAACCGGTTATCAGTGAGTTCTTTGCCCAACGCGATGGCACCTGGAACAGCCATGTGGACCTCGGTCTGTGGGCAGATGCCATGCTGATAGCCCCGGCTACGGCTTCCACCATCGGCAAGATGGCGAATGGCGTGGCAGACAATATGCTGATTACCACCTATCTTTCCGCCAAAGCTCCGGTGTTTGTGGCGCCTGCCATGGACCTGGACATGTATGCCCATCCTTCCACCCAAAAGAATCTAGATACACTCCGCTCTTATGGAAACCACATCATAGAACCTGCTACGGGAGAACTCGCCAGCCATCTGGTGGGGAAAGGCCGTATGGAGGAGCCGGAGAATATCATCCGCCACCTGGAAATGTACTTTGCTGCCAAAGAGGGCGACCTGGTGGGCAAGACAGTGATGATAACCGCAGGACCTACTTATGAGAAGATAGACCCGGTGCGCTTCATCGGCAACTATTCTTCCGGCAAGATGGGACTTGCCCTGGCAGATGAATGTACCGCCAGAGGGGCCAAGGTGATACTGATTGCCGGTCCGGTGCAGCAAGGCACTTACTTCCCGATGCACCAGTACCATGCGGTAGAGTCGGCGCAGGAGATGTTCGAGGCTGCATCCGCCGCCTTTGTCCATGCCGATGCCGCCATCTTGACGGCTGCCGTGGCAGACTACACCCCCGAACAAGTGGCGGATGAGAAAATCAAGCGCGAAAAGACCGGGGAGATGAGTTTGAACTTGAAACCTACCCGCGACATAGCCGCTTTCTTAGGCAATCTGAAGAACGATGCGGAGCACTGTCAACGCCTCCTCATAGGCTTTGCCCTTGAGACTCATAACGAGCAGATGAATGCGGAAGACAAGCTCAACCGCAAGAATCTGGACTTCATCGTGCTGAACTCCCTGAACGACAAGGGAGCCGGTTTTCGTTGCGATACCAATAAAATCAGTATCATAGACCACCAGGGAAAGACGGACTACCCCTTGAAGTCCAAAGCCGAAGTGGCTGCCGACATCGTAGACCGTCTGGTGAAAGATTTAAATAGTAAATAGTAAATCGTCAAATCGTCAATATCCTTATGTTGCGTTCGCTTTACATACAGAATTATGCGCTTATTGAAAAGCTCGATATCAGCTTCAGCAGCGGTTTCTCGGTGATAACGGGTGAGACCGGTGCTGGAAAATCCATTATTCTGGGTGCCATCGGTCTGCTGCTGGGACAGCGTGCCGATGTGAAAGCCATTCGTGTAGGAGCTTCGAAGTGCATTATCGAGGCCCGTTTTGATATTTCCGCTTACGGTATGCAGCCTTTCTTTGAGGAGAATGAGTTGGAGTACGAGGAAGAATGCATCCTGCGCCGCGAGGTGTCCGCTTCGGGCAAGAGCCGGGCATTCATCAATGACACGCCTGCTTCATTGGCTCAGATGAAGGAGCTGGGAGAACAGCTGATTGACGTGCATTCCCAGCATCAGAACCTATTGCTGAACAAGGAAGGATTTCAGTTGAATGTACTGGACATCTTGTCGCATAACGAAGAGGCCTTGTCTGCTTACCAGCATATCTTCGGAGCATGGAAGCAGGCACAGCAGGATTTGGAGGCCCTTGTTGCCCGTGCCAATCAGGATAAGTCGGACGAAGACTATATCCGTTTCCAACTGGAACAGTTGGAAGAGGCACACTTGTCTGCCGGTGAGCAGGAGGAGCTGGAGCAAGAGGCAGATACGCTGAGCCATGCGGAAGAGATAAAGGCCGGACTCTATCGGGTAGGGCAGACGCTCTACTCGGACGAAGGAGGCTTGTTGTCCGGGCTGAAGGAATGCCTGAATACGATGCTCGGCCTGCAGAGGGTTTATCCGGTTGCCGGGGAACTTGCCGAACGCATGGAAAGCACTTATATCGAGTTGAAGGATATTTCGCAGGAAGTGTCGGGTAAGGAGGATGAAATAGAGTTCAACCCCGAACGTCTGGATGAAGTGAACGAACGTCTGAACTTGATTTATACGCTCCAACAGAAGCACCGCGTTTCCACTGTCGGTGAACTTCTGGCGCTGACGGATGAATACGCCGCCAAACTCTCCGCCATCACTTCGTCCGACGAGCACATCGAGGAACTGAAAGCGCGTTGCGACGCTTTATATAATAAGGTGAAAAAGCAGGCTGCCGTCCTCACCAAGGCGCGTACTGCCGCTGCCCGTGAAGTGGAGAAGCAGATGGCTGCGCGGCTGGTTCCGTTGGGCATGCCCAATGTCCGTTTCCAGGTAGAGATAGGTGCCCGCAAAGAGCCGGGCATATACGGGGCGGATACTGTGAACTTCTTGTTTTCCGCGAATAAGAACGGGGCATTGCAAAGCGTCTCCTCCGTAGCTTCGGGTGGTGAAATAGCCCGCGTCATGCTCTCCATCAAAGCAATGATAGCCGGTGCCGTCAAGCTTCCTACCATTGTATTCGACGAAATAGATACCGGAGTCTCCGGCGAGATAGCCGACCGCATGGCGGATATCATGCAGGAGATGGGCGAGCAGGACCGCCAGGTAATCAGTATCACCCATCTGCCCCAGATTGCTGCCCGCGGACGCGCCCATTACAAGGTGTACAAGCAGGACAACGAGACGGAAACAAACAGTCACATCCGTCGTCTGACCGACGATGAACGTGTGGAAGAAATAGCCCATATGCTGAGTGGTGCTAAGCTGACCGAAGCCGCACTGAACAATGCCAGAGCATTGCTGGAAGTATCAAATAGTAAATAGTAAATCGTCAAATAGTAAATACCCATATATGGTTGATAACAGTGAAATGATTTTCGGCGTTCGTGCCGTGATAGAAGCCATTCAGGCAGGAAAAGAGATAGACAAGATATTGGTAAAGAAGGACATTCAGAGTGATTTGTCAAAAGAGCTGTTCGCTGTCTTGAAAGGGACTTTGATACCGGTACAGCGCGTTCCGGTGGAACGCATCAACCGCGTGACGCGTAAGAATCACCAGGGAGTGATTGCCTTCATCTCTTCAGTCACTTACCAGAAGACGGAGGACTTGGTACCTTTCCTTTTCGAGCAGGGCAAGAATCCTCTGTTTGTGATGCTCGACGGCATCACGGATGTCCGCAATTTCGGCGCCATTGCCCGTACTTGCGAGTGTGCGGCGGTAGATGCCGTGATTATCCCTGCACGGAACAGTGTATCAGTCAACGCAGATGCCATGAAAACTTCGGCAGGAGCCTTGCATACTTTGCCCGTTTGCCGCGAACACAGCCTGAAAGAGACCCTGCAATTCCTCAAGAATAGTGGTTTCCATATCGTGGCAGCCACGGAGAAAGGCGATTACGACTATACCAAAGCCGACTATACCGGTCCGATGTGCATCATTATGGGTGCCGAAGACAAGGGGGTGTCCTATGACAACCTGGCGTTGTGTGACGAGTGGGTGAAAATTCCCATGTTGGGAACCATCGAGTCCCTCAATGTTTCCGTTGCAGCCGGCATTTTGATTTATGAAGCGGTAAAACAAAGAACCAACTAAGATATGAAAAAGAAATTGCTGTTGATGCTCACTCTCTGTTTATTGGCTCAGTGGAGTGTGGCACAAGCCCCGAAGTGGGTAGACAAAGCCAAACGTGCCGTTTTTTCGGTGGTGACCTACGACCAGGACGATAAGATACTGAATACTGGAAACGGCTTTTTTGTCACTGAAGATGGCGTTGCGCTTTCTGACTACACCTTGTTCAAAGGTGCCCGGCGCGCCGTTGTGATGAGCTCGGACGGGGCACAGATGCCGGTGGAGGCCATTATGGGAGCTGATGACATGTACGATGTTGTCAAGTTCCGTGTCGGCATCCCCGGAAAGAAAGTCACGGCACTCACTTTGGCTGCTGTGGCTCCGGCCGTCGGTGCGGATGTATATCTGCTGCCTTATTCCACCCAGAAGGACCGTTCCTTCACTGCCGGGAAAGTAAAGGAAGCTGATAAGATTTCCGGTAACTATTCCTATTATACACTTGATATGCGTTTGAAGGACAAGATGGTGAGTTGTCCGCTGATGACTGTGGACGGGCAGGTCTTCGGCCTTGCGCAGAAGTCCTCCGGACAAGACACGGCTACCATCTGCTATGCCATTGATGCCAATTTCGCCATGTCGCAGAATATCTCCGCATTGTCTTATGGAGATATGTCATTGAAGGGCATCGGTATTAAGAAGGCATTGCCCGATACCGAAGAGCAGGCTTTGGTGTTCCTCTACATGGCTTCTTCCCAACTGTCTCCGGAGAAGTATATGGAGACTCTGAACGATTTCATTGCACAATATCCTGCCAGTGCCGACGGTTATCTGCGCCGTGCTTCCCAGCATCTGTTCATGTCCCGTGAAGATGCTTCCATGGATAAGGTCGCCGCAGATATGGATAAGGCTTTGGAGGTTGCCGCAAAGAAAGATGATGTGTATTACAACCGGGCCAAGATAATCTATAATTATGCATTGGGCAAGCCCGAGAAAGTTTATAAGGACTGGTCGCTCGACAAGGCTCTGGACGAGGTACGGAAAGCGATAGCCATTGACGAGCTTCCGGTTTATGTCCAGTTGGAGGGTGACATCCAGTTTGCCAAGCAGGACTATCCGTCGGCATTTACCAGCTATGATAAAGTGAATAAGACCATTCTGGCCTCTCCGGCTACCTTCTTCAGTGCTGCCAAGACCAAGGAACTGATGCAGGCACCTGCCGAAGAGGTACTGGCTCTGATGGACAGTTGTGTGGCCCGCTTTACCCAGCCCTATACGGAGGAAGCCGCCCCTTATTTGTTGGAGCGTGCCCAAGCCCGTATGAATGCAGACCAGGCGCGTAATGCCATGCTGGATTATGACGCCTATTACAATGCCGTGAACGGTAAAGTGAACGACATGTTCTACTATTACCGTGAGCAGGCTGCTTTGAAGGCCAAGCAGTACCAGCGTGCGCTGGACGATATGGCGAAAGCCATCGAACTGAATCCGGAGGATTTGACTTACCGTGCCGAACTGGCAGTGGTGAATCTTCGCGTGGGACGTTACGAAGAGGCGTTGAATGTGCTGAAGACTGCTCTGGAGAAAGACCCTAAGTATGCCGAGGCCTACCGTCTGATGGGTATCGCCCAGCTGCAGATGAAGAAGGACAAGGAAGCTTGTGCCAGCTTTGCCAAGGCAAAGGAATTGGGTGACCCCAATGTGGATGCTTTGATTGAGAAGCATTGCAAGTAAAGGGATGGGATAGAATAAAGGCTCTGCTTTCGCAAGCAGAGCCTCTGTTTTGGGGAACTCCCCCGTGTTAAATGAGTTAAGTCTAGGTATAACAGGTTATGAGTGAAATTACGTTGTTTTATTTATAAAATGCGTGGATTTCCGGAATACTGCATATACTTCGGATTTTTTTTATTTCAAAAAAGAAAATAGACTCGATTATTAATAAAAACAAACTTTGACAATCATGAAGAAAGTGATTTGCAGCCAGAAGGCACCGGGCGCCATAGGCCCTTATAGCCAGGCTATCGAAGCCGGCGGAATGGTATTTGTATCAGGTCAGTTGCCTATTGACGCAGCTACCGGAGTGATGGCTGAAGGTGCGGAAGCGCAAGCTCGCCAGTCCTTGGAGAATATAAAGCATATCCTGGAAGAGGCAGGGCTGGGTATGGCGAATATTGTGAAGACAACTGTTTTCCTGGCAGACATGTCCTTGTTCGCTGATATGAACAAGGTATATGCCACTTATTTTGACGGTGCTTTCCCGGCACGTTCGGCTGTGGCAGTGAAGGCGTTGCCCAAAGATGCCTTAGTAGAGATTGAGTGCATCGCGGTTCGCTAACAAGTCGGCCACAATGAAACTGCTGCCTCCCACGAAGATGAAATCTTCCGGGAGGCTTTTTTCTTGTGCGGCCCGCACGGCGGCAGGTACATCAGGATAGCAATGTCCTTCCAGCCCTGCTGCTTCGGCAAGCTCCTGTAGTTCGCTTTCGGGCAATGCTCGCTTCACGCTGGCTTTGGTGAAGTAGTAGGTCGCTTCCCGGGGCAGCAGGGCCAGTACCCCCCGTATATCCTTGTCATTCACCATGCCTATGATGATGTGTAGTTGGCGGTAAGCCTGCTGTTTCAGTTGTTCTGTAATGTAGGTGATGCCTCCCACATTGTGGCCGGTGTCACAAATCAGGGTGGGCGAGTCCTGCAGTTTTTGCCAGCGTCCCATCAAGCCCGTCAGTTCCACCACACGGGCAAAGCCACTGCGCACTGCTTGTCCGTCCAGCCGGTAGCCGGCTTCTTTCAGTAGCGGGAGGGCGGTGAGGATGGTCCGGGCATTTTTCTGCTGGTAGAGCCCTTTCAGTTCGTATTCTATTCCGGGATAGTCTTCACGGTCATTCTCCTCGGCAAAGTAGATGGGAGCACCTGTTGTCTGTGCTTTTTCCAGAAATACCGGTTTCGTTTCGGGAGTGGTCTCACCGATTACAACGGGGATGCCGCTTTTAATGATTCCTGCCTTCTCTCCTGCGATTTTTGCCAAGGTGTCCCCCAGGAATTGGGTATGGTCAAAACTGATGTTGGTGATGATGCATACATCCGGACGGATGATATTGGTACAGTCCAGGCGTCCGCCTAGTCCCACCTCGATTACGGCTACATCCACCTTTTCATCGGCAAAGTAGCGGAAGGCCATGGCGGTGGTCAGCTCAAAGAAAGAGGGATGGAGGGGTTCGAAGAAGCCACGTTCCTGCTCTACAAAACGGATGACGTATTCCTCGGGTATAGGCTGTCCGTTAATCCGGATGCGCTCCCGGAAATCCACCAGATGGGGCGAGGTATAGAGCCCGACCCTGTATCCTGCCTCTTGCAGTATGGCGGCAAGCGTATGCGAGCAGGAACCCTTTCCATTGGTACCAGCCACATGAATGCTGCGGAAACTGCGGTGGGGATGTTCGAAGTGTGCGTCCAGGGTCAGAGTATTTTCCAACCCCTCCTTGTATGCTGAGCCGCCCACCTGCTGAAACATGGGCACACTGTTATATAAGTAAGTTAAAGTGTTCTGATAATCCATCTTTTATAATATTTAACGGAGAAGCAATCCTTTCTCCCTATTAATTTGTTATCTTTAAAAGCGACAAAGATAATGCAGACCGGACGCAATCAAGCTTGCTTGAAATTGCTTGCAGTGTAACTTATCTTAAGCTTATGCAAAGGTATTAACAATTTAAATCTAACGTGTATGGGAGCTAAGAAAAATTTTGTGATTGATACGAATGTGATTCTTCACGATTATAACTGTTTGAAGAATTTTCAAGAGAATGACATTTATCTTCCCATCGTAGTCCTTGAAGAACTGGACAAATTCAAGAAAGGTAATGAGCAGATTAATTTCAATGCGCGTGAGTTCGTCCGTGAGCTTGATTTGATTACCGATGATAATCTGTTCACCAAAGGGGCGCCATTGGGAGAGGGCTTGGGCCGTCTGTTTGTGGTGGCAGGCATGGTGGACTCTCCCCGAGTACGTGATTCCTTTCCCGAACGCATCCCCGACCATCAGATTCTGTCGGTAGTGGACTGGCTTTCCACCAAAAAGCCTAAAATGAAAACCATCCTTGTCACGAAAGACGTGAATCTGCGCATGAAGGCGCGTTCCATCGGTCTGCTGTGCGAAGACTACATCAATGATAAGGTAATCAATGTGGATATATTCGAAAAGTCGAATGAAGTGTTCGAGGGTATTGACCCTGCGCTGATAGATCGCATTTATTCTTCCAAAGAAGGACTGGACATCAGCGAGTTCGATTTTAAGGACATCATTCGTCCCAACGAATGTTTTGTGCTGAAGAGTGACCGCAGCAGTGTGCTTGCGCGTTATAATCCCTTTGCCCATTCGATTTGCCGGGTCCACAAGACAAAGAATTATGGCATTGAACCGCGCAATGCCGAGCAGAGCTTTGCTTTTGAGGTGCTGAACGACCCGAACATCAAGCTGGTTGCCCTGACCGGTAAGGCGGGAACCGGCAAGACCCTGCTGGCATTGGCCGCCGCATTGGGAAAACTTACCGACTACAAGCAGATTCTCCTGGCACGTCCCATCGTGGCCCTATCCAATAAAGACCTTGGATTCCTTCCCGGTGATGCCAATGAGAAAGTGGCTCCTTACATGCAGCCTTTGTTCGATAATTTGAATGTAATCAAGCATCAGTTCGCTGCCAATTCCTCTGAAGTGAAACGCTTGGAGGATATGCAAAAAAGTGAACAATTGGTCATCGAGGCATTAGCCTTTATCCGCGGGCGCAGTTTGAGCGAGACCTACTGTATTATTGATGAAGCCCAAAACTTGACTCCGCATGAGATTAAGACCATCATCACCCGTGCCGGTGAAGGCACAAAAATGGTGTTTACCGGTGATATTCAGCAGATAGACCAACCCTATCTGGACAGTCAGTCCAATGGACTTGTCTATATGATAGACCGTATGAGGGACCAGAACTTGTTTGCCCATGTCAATCTGGTGAAAGGAGAACGTAGCCAGTTGAGCGAGTTGGCAAGTAATCTGATGTAGCGGATACCGCATTTTCCGGGGTAAAACTATTTCTATCCCGCTTTCCGACTGTTAAAACGGGGGAGGCGGGATGGTTTCTTTATAGACGATAAATAGTTGTTATAACATTTTTTTATCGATTTATTGTCTGTTTTGCCTAAAATAGTGTATCTTTGCCTCGCCTAAAACAAAACTGTCAAGCGAAATGAAGCGAAATTTTTTTCATCGGTATCTTTCCGCGAAAGTGCTTCCGATATGGACTATTCTATTAATTGATGTATTTATCATCGTCATATCCAGTCTGTTGGCCTATGCTCTCCGATATGATTTCAGAAGCATTTTTTTGGAATCCTCTACCATTGACAAGACCATTTTATGGACGGTTGTTGTCAATCTGATTTTTTTCCGTGTTTTCCGTACGTATTCCAATGTGTTGCGCTTTTCCTCCTTTGTGGATATCATGCGCATTTTTGTGTCATTAACAGTGTCGTATGCACTGCTGATGATAACGAGCGTCCTGACGGAAAGCTATTTGGAGTTTAACCTGGCTCCGGTCAGCGTGCTGTTCATGTCCTATATCATCAGCTTTGCCATGATGGCATGCTCCCGTGTGATTGTCAAGACTTTCTTCGAGGCGCTGAACTTCGACGGCACCCATAGTGCCAATGTGTTCATTTACGGTGCCAAGGAAGCCGGGGTCAACATTGCCAAGGCATTGCGTGTCAATCTGCGCAACCACTACCGTCTGCGCGGATTCATTGCGGACGAACCTGAGCTTATCAACAAGGTGATGATGGGTGTCAGGGTGTTCCCCAACGATGATACGCTGATTGATGTGCTGAACGACCGCGATGTGCAGACCATCATCATTTCTCCTGCCAAGATGGAGGAACTGAAGAAGTCCGACATGGCTGACCGCCTGCTGGTGCACAACATCAAACTGATGACCGCGCCTCCTTTGAGCGAGTGGAACGGTCAGGCGCTGAGCCGCACACAGTTGAAGGAAATTCAGATTGAGGACCTGCTTCAGCGCAATCCTATCGAGATAGATATCCATAAGGTTGCCTCTCATCTGGAGGGCAAGCGTGTGATGATTACGGGCGCCGCCGGCTCCATCGGCAGTGAAATCATGCGCCAGGTGGCTTCGTTCAATCCCTATAAACTTATTTTAGTGGACCAGGCCGAGACCCCTCTGCACGACATCCGTCTGGAACTTCAGGACCGTTGGCGCGACATCGATGCCGAGACCATCATAGCCGACATCTCCAATGCCACGCGCATGGAGGATATCTTCAGGGAGTTCAAGCCCCAGTATATTTTCCATGCGGCCGCCTACAAGCATGTGCCGATGATGGAGGACAACGTTTCCGAGTCCATCCAGGTGAACGTATTCGGCACGCGCACCGTTGCCGATCTTGCCGTGAAATACGGTGCCGAGAAGTTTGTGATGATTTCTACGGACAAGGCTGTTAACCCTACAAACGTGATGGGCTGCTCCAAGCGTATTTGCGAGATTTATGTGCAGTCTCTTGCGAAGAAGTTGCAGAAGGAGGGAGGCCATGCCACTCAGTTCATCACTACGCGTTTCGGCAATGTGCTGGGTTCCAACGGTTCTGTCATTCCCCGTTTCCGCGACCAGATTCAGCGTGGCGGTCCGGTGACAGTGACCCATCCTGAGATAATCCGTTACTTCATGACCATTCCCGAAGCTTGCCGCCTTGTTCTTGAGGCCGGCAGTATGGGTAACGGCGGTGAAATCTACATCTTCGACATGGGTAAGCCGGTGAAGATTGTGGATCTTGCCAAGCGTATGATCAGCCTTTCCGGACGTACGGATGTGAAGATTGAATTTACCGGTCTCCGTCATGGCGAGAAGCTCTACGAGGAACTCTTGAATGTGAAGGAGCTTACAAAACCCACCTACCATGAGAAGATTATGATTGCCACGGTGCGTGAGTATGACTATGACGAGGTGAAGGAGCGTATCCAGAATCTGATTGATGTAAGTTACACTTATGACCAGATGAAAATTGTTGCTGCCATGAAGGATATTGTTCCGGAATTCGTGAGCAAGAATTCCTGCTTTGAGGCGCTGGATAAGAAGAAATAAAAAGATAGCGGTATAGTATAAAATGAAAGGGTGATAACGTCATTGTAGTGTTATCACCCTTTCAATTTTATTGTCTTCTTGTCAGCCTTTTGTCTCATTCATGTGAAGAGAAGTATTTCAAGAACTGTGTACGTTCGAAAGTATTGACTCCCTTCGGGTCGTTTACGTTCAGAATACCTTTGAACTGGCTGATGGTTTCCATACCTTTGCGGTCCATCCACAAGTTGAGGAAGCGGATGTATTCTTCAATGATGGTAGCTGAATTCTGATAAAGCACACTGCATATCTCTACGGCCGAAGCACCTGCTAATATTGCCTTGACAACGCCTTCGGGCGAGTGAATACCACCGGAAGCGGCATAGTCCAGCTTGTTTACGGCTGCCGAAGCGATGCCTATCCAGCGCAGGGCTTTGGACAAATCGGATTCATTGCTGAATACGTTACCGGATACTTGTATCATTTTCTCAATGTTGATGTCCGGCTGGTAGAAGCGGTTGAACAGCACTACTGCGGCGGCACCGTTGGCATACAGCTGGTCTATCAGAGCTATCGGATTGGTCAGGTTGTCACCCAGCTTCATGATGACGGGTATCTTGACCGTCTTCTTGATGTGGCTCAGAATGTCGATGTGGCGTTGCTCGAAACTGCCGTAAGCATATTGTACATCCGTCTGCAGTGCAAGGATATTGATTTCCAATGCGTCTGCACCGGCTTCTTCTATTTTGGCGGCAAATTCCACCCAGTCGGCATTCTGATAGCAGTTGATGCTGGCTATGATGGGGATATTGCAAACCTTTTTGCTTTCCTTAATCAGGTTCAGATATTCACCCAGCTTATGTTCGCGGATATATCCTACAAGGTAGTCACTGCCTTCGGGGTACATATTCGGGTCTCCCATCCAGTCAGCCTCCATCATGATTTGCTCTTCAAAGAGTGATTTTAGCACAATGGCACCTGCACCGGCCTCAGATAGTTTCTGATTCTTGGCGGCACTGTCTGTCAGTCCGGAGCTGCTGACGATAATGGGGTTTCTGAGTTTCAGCCCTGCAAAAGTAGTTTCTAATGTTGCCATGATAATGATTTTTTATGGTTAATAGTTTCTTTCTCCAAAAATCTTGCTTCCTACACGTATCAAGGTGCTCCCGGCTGCAATGGCCTCGTGGTAGTCGTGAGACATCCCCATGGACAGTTCCCGGAATGATTCTGCATCGGCAAACCATTTGGCTTTCACTTCATTGAAGAAGCTACTTAAAGAACAAAACTCTGTTCTGATTTGTTCGTCATTGTCCGTATTCGTGGCCATGCCCATCAATCCGCATATCCGGATATGCTTGAGCTCTCTCCATTCACCGGCCGCCAGCATTTCCCGGCATTCGTCAAAGCTGAATCCGAACTTGGTCTCTTCCCGGGCGATGTGCAGCTGCAGCAGGCAGTTGACGGTTTTTCCGGCTTTGGCAGCCTGCTTGTTCACTTCGGCCAACAGCTTGTAGGAGTCTATGCCATGAATCAGCGCTACGTAAGGAACGATATATTTTATTTTGTTTGTTTGCAGATGCCCGATGAAATGCCATTCTATGTCTTTGGGCAGACTTTCGTATTTGGCGGTCATTTCCTGCACCTTACTTTCTCCGAACACACGCTGGCCGGCACGATACGCTTCTTCTATCGCCTCGTTGGGGTGAAATTTGGAAACAGCCACCAGCCGTACCTTTTCAGGCAGTTCGCTCAGTACTTGTTTTAAATTCTCTGCAATCATCTTTTTAGGGGTTAATGAGTTAATGTGCTAATGTGCTAATTGGCTGTGCTATGTTTATCTTGTGCTGTCACGCCGTAGGTCATTGGCATATTTGCACATTAGCACATTACGAAGCTCTGCTTCGTTACACTTCTGGTTTGTCGTCGGGCTCTGCACTGTACGGATATACATCCATAATGGCGGTTTCCGCTACAGATGCTATCTGATAGTCGGCCATTGTGCCTTTCATGCCCTCATCCAGTTTCTTCACTGCATCACGCAGGTCGGCAGCCTGTACCAATACCTGGGTAGAGGTTTTCTTTTCCGCACCGCTTTTCTCGTCCAGTGTGATGAAAACCAGTTTACATTTAAACCAGCGGTCGGCAGCTTCCTCTTCGCTGGGGAACAATTCGCTATAGTTGGCACGTTTGATGTCCGATACGGTGAACTCTCCCGAAATGAACGGCGTCATCTCTTCGATGATGCGTGCTTCCGCTTCCGTAAAACTGAGGGCATCCACCAGGTACGGTTCGGTCACCTTCTTGTTCATTCCATTTTCCATTGTTTTCTCGTAACGGATCTTACATTCAAACCATGTATGCATTGCCATAATTTTCTGTTTTTAATTATTGATTTATTGTTAGTTAAGCTGCTTTATGCGTGCCTATGCCCGCCAAAAGCAGTGCAAAGATAGCCAAAAACTAAATGGATATAAAAAGTTGCCTTGCATTTTATGTGAAAATTTTATTGGAGAACCGGGACGGTACGTATGGGCATAAAAAAAGGAGTACCGCTGTACTCCAACCTTTGTTAACCTTAAATCTAATACTATGAAAAACACATTGCAAAGGTACGGACTTTTTCGACATTTGCAAGAGTGTCGGGGTATAAAGTGTGTATTTGTAACACTTATTATATTTTATGCCTTTGTACTACATCTTTTTTAAAACTTGAGGCGTGTTGCTGAAACATAAATTTGCATCTGCTTTGCTTCCACACTTCCACCCAACTCCTGTATCTCCCTATTCATCGGCATTTGCCCTGCGGTGGGAGCAACCTGAAAAGGTGGAAGCAAAATTTGCTTCCACCTGCCAAAAACGTCTGAGTTTTGCCGTAACTTATTATTCTCTAATATAATACCGCGCGTGGGTTACATAAATCGGTCGGTGTAGTTTTCCTGCATTTTCGAGATTGCCCGACTATGAATAATGGAGTCGTCTAATGTCTTTTAAGTTGCTGTACAATACGTTTGCGCCTTGTGCGCAATAGGCGCGGGCTACGTACTTCATCTGTAAAAGCCCTGGAGTTAGTGACGCCTAACGGCCATGAACAACCCTGCTAACGGCCATGAAGCAATCGTTTGATGGCCATAAGCAGAGCTGTTCATAGCCGTTAGGCGTTATTAATTCCCTATGCAACAGTGGACAAACAAAGGGTGAAAAGCAAAGGCATGCTTGTGTTTTAAATAGAAATTCACGGGCTTGCACTCTCTCTCCATAGATTATGGAAGTGGGCTTTTATTTCACTTGCGTTTTGTGCGATAAATTCCCATTTATCAGCAGGCATCTTTGCGAAACTTCAATAATGCATTTATGAGGGTAAGATATTGGAATGTAGAATGATATATTGGAAATGATGAGGTGTTTTTTAAACGTTCGTTTAATGGACGCAAAGATAAGCCGTATTTTTTGAACTAACAAAATGTTTAATAAAAATATTCCCAAAGTGATTTTTGTTTTATATTAATATATTGAATTGCAGCATTGTACGTCTAATATTTAACATCTTAAAGTTCTGTTCCTTTTTAACTTTTATACCTCTACTTATTTTCTTAAAAATAGACATTTATTAAACGAACGTTTATTGGACACTTCTATGAGTCTAATATCTTCTTTAATAGCTTATTATCATTGCAAAAGTGTACAATACGGTTTGAGTGGGAAAATGTCTCGTTCAAACCGCGAAGCGCACCCGGAACTGAGCTGATTCATTCGAAAGAAAATTCCTAAGTGGCTGAACAACAGAAATATTGGTTCGCGGCTCGTACCCGTGACAAGCAGGAATTCACAGTCCGGAAATCTTTGGACCGACTTAAATCGGAAGAGCATTTGGATCTTGACTATTATCTCCCCACGCGCTTTGTCATTTCACAATTGAAGTATCGCCGTAAGCGTAGCGAAGTTCCGGTAATCCGCAATCTGGTATTTGTTCATTCCACCAAGCAGACAGCCTGCGATATTTCCAACATTTATAATGTCCCCCTTTTTTATATGAAGGACCTTGCCACGCATTCCATGCTAGTGGTACCGGATAAGCAAATGGAGGACTTTATGTTCGTAATGGATTTGAATCCTAACGGTGTCAGCCTTGATAGCGAAATTCTTACTATTGGGCATAAAGTAAAAGTTATCAAAGGCGAACTCAGCGGTATTGAAGGTGAGGTTGCCATCGAAGCCAATAAAACATACGTCGTTATCCGTATTAAAGATCTTTTGACGGCAAGTGTCAAAGTCCCCAAATCCTATCTGAAAATAATCGGGTGACTTCTAAATAAGTATAATCTTATATTTTAATCATATATCATAATAATGAATGATTTAACTTCCCGTGCTCTTGAGCTTCAGCATGCAGCTCATGAGTTGATGTATCTTGGTATGGACGGTGAGCCGGTCTATTCCGACACTTTTTGCCGGTTGAATAAGGAAGTGCTTGTTAAGTCCGATTCTCTTTTTTCTGCTCAAAGTTCCGATGTTGAAGAGGAGGCGAATTTATGCTTGGCTCTTTTGATGGGGTATAATGCTACCATTTATGATGATGGGGATAAAGAGTTGAAAAAGCAGGTGATTTTAGATCGCATTTATAATGTTTTAGAAGAACTTCCAGATTCTTTGCTTAAGGTACGTCTGTTGTCTTATACTTATGGGGAAGTTTATGAAGAGTTTATGCTCCAAGAGGCTCATGCTATTATTGACAGTTGGAATAAGGAAATTTTTACTATTGAACAAATGGAAGTTATGAAAGATTTGAAAAATATCGAAGATAATCCATATCCTTTTGAGGAGATAAAGTAATTAAATAGATTTTTGAAGATGCTTTATAGAAGTGGATATTTTGAAAAATACTTTCCTTCTGTTGGTGGAAAGTAGAAGATGTATACGTTAAATTCCCTATTTCTATATAAAAAAGCGGTAGATAATAGGGGTGATTTGTGTGTATTTGGATAAAACGGTAATGAGGATGTCAAATACATCATGCTCAGTGTATGGTGAGAATGTTATGGGTTGGAAGAACAATATGAGAATTGAAACTCTTTTTCTGAATAGATACACAATTCTTGAGGACTAAAATAATGATTGCGAAGATAATAACCAATAGGGATGTGTTGATATTAGAAAATTATTCGTCACGAAGTGAACTTGTAGAGAAGGTGGTAAATTATTTGAAAACTAGTAGTTCTTCGAAAGTAGTGGGATGACGAATGCGCATACTGCTTACTTACATTGGCATCTACTTTCTTGAAATTTTATATTTAAAGTCATTGCTGTTCACTAAAAAATGGACGGTTAAATATTAAATAAACTTGGTTCACTAGAACCATATCGTTCTTTATCATTATTGAAATAAGTTTTGTTAAAGAGGTTTCTAAGCTTGGTTTTATCAGTTAGTGATATACTCAAGATTTGGAGGATTTCATAAGTGCTTCTATCAAGTTTCATATCATGCTGAGTAATTGTTACAAGGCAATAAGCAATGATTGCAGAGTATATTTGTATTCTTACTGCATTCTCTGTATTACCCTAGAACTTCTTTATTTTCAGGTGTTGTTCAAGTCATTTAAAGAAAAACTTGATTTGCCACTTGCTTTTATAAAGTTCTGCAATTGGTAGTGGTGATAAATCCATAACATTGGTGAAGAACGTAAACTTACGTTTTTGCTCTTCACTCCCAAAACAAACCTTTCGTATGTGAGAAGGATAATCTTTGGAACTTTTATAAGTCATGAGTTCGCCACTTGCATCAGAAAGTATATTTTGTGGTAAACGGCGTTTCCATTTTATTGCTTTGAACTGTAAGTTTGATTTTGCTCTTACAATGAAATAAGACTCTAAAGTTTCTATTCAGAAGAGATTCCTAAAACAGTTGTAACCACGGTCAAAGATATAGTAAGCACCTATTTCATAAGGAATTTCATTCATTGTTTTGCTATCGTGAACCAAAGCTGTAGTTATATGGAAGAATGCAGGTATGTGAGTTTCCACATTATACAATGTATGTATTTTAATACCCCCTTTTTTCTTACGAAACTTTGTCCACCAAAATACAACCAAGTACAAATCAATGGATGTAGAATCAAAAGCATAAACATTACTGGCGAGATTAAAGATATTGGTTTTACGTTTCTTTTGTGTTTGGTCAACCATATAATAAGCAAAGGATTCAAAAATACGGCAGTCTCTATTTTTATTAGCTTTGGATGAATTGCTTCTGGTTACATTTTTACAAAGACCTAAATGGTCGTTTTTTTCTTGATAGGCATCCAACGTAATAACGAGGTCACGTAGACTTTCTCTGTTTGAGAGTTGCCCAAACATCAAAGTTAGTAATTGATTCCAATATGTGAAGTGCTTCACATATTTGTCGCTATCATACTTAGTCACAATGCGGTTGAATTTACTTAGGTCAAGGAATGCTACCAATTGGGAGAAAACGTATTTATCTTGATGCATCTGCTATCGTGTTTAATATGATGCAAATCTACAATTTCAAATCCGTTCTTTCTGAAAACTTTTGTTATTAACTATGTTTCAAAGAACTATTTCGATTTTTTAGTGGCCACTAATGATTTAAAGTATGATATGTCTATGAGACGTATATTTTTAATTGTTGTGAGTATTATTGGGATGTTCCCTTTATTGTATTCCCAAGAAAAACATCCTCCTTTTGGCCTTTCTTTAGAGATTTCCAGCAAATATATGTGGAGGGGTATTGAATATGGAACTGCACCGATAGTTTTTCCAATGCTGACATTTGAATATAAGGGTTTTAATGTATTTACGTTGGGGGCTTATGCTTTCGACGGTAGTCATCAAGAGGTGGATTTAGGAATAAGTTATTCCTATAAAAAAATCACATTTGGGCTATCGGATTATTATTATCCTTCTGCTGTAGGTGAAAAAGACTCTTATTTCCAATTGAGTAATCGTTCAACTGGTCACAGTGCGGAGGCTTATCTGATTTTAGTTCCTTTTGAGACTTCATTATGGCTTACTTTATCAACGTATATTTTCGGTGCTGATAAGAAGCTAAATGGAGACCAGGCATTTTCATCTTATGCAGAAGTGGGTTATACCTCTAACTTTGGTGATAGTAATAATTTGTCACTAGCTCTAGGTGCAAGTTTGAATAAGAGTTTTTATACGGATTACGAGAAAGGTTTTAATGTCGTAAATATTGCATTGAAATATACCACTCGTTTTGCGTTCGGTAAGTTTAAACTTCCAGTTAGTGCTTCGTATGTGCTTAATCCTTATAGGGGAAAGTCATACATTACCTTTTCGCTTTATTTTAAATCATGAAAATAAAATTTATTTCCAAACAGATAAAACTATAATATTATGTTTCAGAAAGGAAAAGTATATACAGCAGGTGTGTTCGATTTGTTCCATGCTGGACACATGGAGAGCATCATGAAAATATTAGACTGTTTCCCTGATCAAGAATTATTGATTGGTGTAGCTACTGATCGTTACACCAAATCGTTCAAACGTACTCCATTTCAAACCATGAGTGAGCGCTTGCATACAATACGTTCTGTGTTTGCTACCAATAAAAGGGTTACTGTAATAGAAGATCCTTTGGAAACAGTAGAATGTAGTTATGAGCAAGCATTTTATGAGCGATATGGTATTACTGACCATTGTCAAGGTACCGATTTTGATGAAAACTCCTCTTGCTATCAATACATTAAATCGGTAAATGGTTTTCATATTATGGGTCGTAGTCAGTTGATGTCCACAACGGAATTGATTAACAAACTTAGTCCTTCACGTGTGGTGAAGATGGATGGAGATACTAATGAAAACTATCGTTTGGGTAATATTGTGATTAAACGTATTGTGTATGGTGATGTTGATTTTATTGATTATGCTTATGGTCAATTGCTAGAAAAAGGATTGTTTGGAATTACCAGTTATCAACGCTTTGGAAAATTAGTTTTCTTGCCTTTTATAGAGGGTAATGTGACTCCTAGTCTCTCTTTTGACCAAGTGTTAGAATTGACAAAGCAAATTAACCTATCAGGTTTGAAGCCGAAGAACACTTTGATGGATATGTTTGCTCAGTATGGTTTCATGCCTGATTTGAAAGTATATGGAGAACTTTTGTCAGATTTAACCTATGTTTGTCATGGAGACTTGGCTTATACCAATCTAGTGAAAAATCAAAAGGGACTTTTTCCTATTGATTGGGAATTTATGCTTCTTGGTACTGAGTATTGGGACTTAGCTACTTATATAGCTTCTGTTTATGTGTACCAATATGTAGATTGTCGCAGTGTACTTGATGCTGTAAATGATATGGAAAACAGTCTTGTTCTTAAAAAAACTTTGATGCTTCTATGTGATTACTGGGTACAGTGGAGTATTTTCACTGGACACGATTTCTTTAGTAAAGAGAGTAAGATGCTTCGTTCTTTTCTTTATTCTAATTTGTAAATCATGAGAGTAAATACTGCATTGAGAACTCACTTAGCATATGTTTATGGTTTGGGCTCAGGATTTACATGGGGATTGGATACTGTGTTGATAGGTGTGGTTATGGGCTTGACTCCCTTTGTGGAAAATCCATTGTTAGTGGTAGGTGGGACTTTTATTTGTAGCATGTTTCATGATGTGTTTGCAGCCTTCTGGATGGGATGTATTATGGGGGCTAAAGGAAGGTTGAGGGAATTGAAGACAGCCCTTTGTAGTCGTGATGGACTTTTTTGTGTATTAGGTGCTCTTTTGGGGGGACCTTTGGCTATGACTTTCTATGTATTGGCTATACAACAAGGAGGTCCTGCACTTACTGCCACTGTCACAGCATGCTATCCGTTACTTGGGTCAGCGTTAGCTGTACTGATATTAAAAGAGAAAATGCCATTTAAGGGTTGGTTAGGGTTATGTGTTTGTATTTTGGGCATAGCCTACATAGGGTATGCTCCTGACGAAAGTTTGCAAAATCATGTTATTGTTGGCATTATATTTGCCGGTGTGGCAGCCATCGGATGGGCTTTGGAAGCTGTGGTTTGTGGATATGGTATGAGGAGTGGCAAGATAGATCCTTGGATGGCACTTTTGATTCGTGAGACAATTTCAGGTACAGTATATACTTTGTTGGTAGTTCCAGTTATGTTGGGGGGCTTTGAACAATTGGGTATTGGGATAAATGCTGTAATGTCTCATTCATTAACTTTTATGGTGTTAGGTATAACAGCTTTGATAGGAATGTCTTCTTTTGTGATGTGGTATACAGCTATTGATATCATTGGGGCTGCTCGTTCGCTATGTCTTAATGTAACTTATTCTGTTTGGGCAGTGATCTTGTCGTTTCTTTTTATAGGAGGAGAGATGTCAATCAATGTTTTGATAGGAGCAGTAATGGTGGTATCTGGAGTCACTATGGCTACTTTGGTTTCGGAAAAATTGTAAATGTATCATAACTTAAAAATATTGTTTTGGTTTTATTAAGTCAGAAACGGATAGTAAAAAATACGATATTTCTCTATATGCGTATGTTGTTGATTATGGCGATTAATTTATACACATCACGCATTGTTCTTATAAAATTGGGAGTGGAGGATTATGGTATATATAATTTGGTGGCTGGTGTAGTCGTTACTTTTACGTTTTTCCAATCTGCTATGAACAGCGCCACGTCACGTTTCTTGAGTTTTGCATTGGGTAAGAATGATACGGTCAGAGCTAATCGTATTTTTTGTTTAAGTCTTAATGTCTATTTTGCCATTATTATCATGTTATTAGTGTTGGCCGAAACTGTGGGATTATGGTTTTTGAACTACTACCTCAATATATCAGAGAGTAGATTGTGCGCGGCCAATTGGGTATATCAATTTTCTATTTTATCCTTTTGCATGAATATACTCGTATTACCCTACAATTCGTGTGTTGTGGCTTATGAGCGTATGTCTTTCTATGCTTATTTGAGTATCGTGGAAGCTGTATTGAAACTAATGATAGTAGTTGTCCTTAGTTACTTCATTGTGGATAGATTGATACTTTATGGAGCTTTAACTTTGATAGTAAGTGTATTGATAATGCTGACCTATCATTCTTATTGTAAATATATGTTTAAGATTTGTCAATATCGATACATCAAGGATACAATATTACTGAAAGAGATTTTAGGATTTTCTGGTTGGAGTTTACTGGAGAATATAGCTGATATTTTAGTGACCAGTGGTATAACATTTTTATTGAATATTTTTATTGGCGTTTTTATGAATGCCGTGGCAGCCATTGCTAATCAAGTAAACGGAGCTTTATTTTCTCTAGTACAGAATTTTCAAACGGCTTTTCGTCCTCAAATAGTTAAATCATATTCTGCTGGTGAGAATTCCTTCTTTTATTCTCTAATTTATAAGAGCTCAAAGTTTTCTTTTTTCTTATTCTTTTTTTTTGCTTTACCAGTATTACTTAATACTAATTTTATTTTTAGCATTTGGCTAAAAGAGGTGCCTGAATATGTGGTGGAGGTGACACAAGTTATTTTGCTATTTAGGTTAGTGGCTTCTCTTTCCGGTTCGTTATGGATGTCAATAGAAGCTGCTGGAGTAATAAAGAAATATCAGATAATTTCTTCTTTTATTTTATTGTTGAACTTGCCCTTGTGTTACATAGCATTAAAGTTGCATTATAATCCTATTTGGATATTTGTGATAAGGGGGGCTATTGTAGTGGTATCTCATGTAGCTAGAGTGATTTATGCACACGTTTATATTTCAGTTTCTATCAGAAGATACTTTAAAGAAGTCATAGGAAGCATTGTTGGTGTAATTGTATTGTCTTCGATATTACCTGTTTTTGTGGCTCATCATACAGAGGGATGGGAGAGATTATGGCTTACCACTATACTTTCTGTATTTACTATAAGTATTGCTATCTTTTTTGTGGGTATAGATAAGTGGGATCGCGCGAATGTGAAGAAAATCATATATAACAAATTGTCATGGAAGAGAATTTAAATGAAATTTATAATCCTGAAGGTTCAGAATTGAGGAATGCACAATATCATATGCTCCATATACTTCATTTTTTGGCAGATATATGTGAAAAACATCACTTGAAATATTGGATTGCATATGGTACGTTGTTGGGGGCTGTTAGGCACAAAGGATTTATTCCTTGGGATGATGATGTGGACATTGAAATGCCTTATAAAGATTATGTAAAGTTAGTTGAGATTCTGAAAGCAGAGAGTCATCCCGATTATGTTTTTCAAGACCACAGTACAGATCCTTATTACTATTTTGCATGGGGAAAGGTAAGGGAGAGAAACTCTGTGGTGGATAGATTGGACCCGGATATAGGAAAGCTTTGGAAATTTAATGGCTATTATGTGGATATTTTTCCAGTAGAAAAAGCGCCTGCTATCTGGGTTAGAATGTCTGGCTTTGTGTATAATGCCAAAGTCGCTGGTATGCGTAATTCTACAATTCCCTTATGTCATGCCTTGGCAAATATGCATTATGTCATTTGTACCAAGTTCCTTTTTAAGATTTTCCGTGTACTGGCTAATTTATTTCCGAATAGTAAATTGAATTTGACGTACGGATGTGGATTTACGTATAACTATTCGAAGGATGATCTTTATCCATTGGGAAAGATGTTATTTGAGAATAGAGTTTTTTTTGTACCTAATCATTATAAAGAGGTACTAAGAAAAATTTATGGTAATAACTTTATGCAGATTCCTCCTAAAGAGAAAAGGATTGTTCATACTACCTTAACTACGGAAAATAAGCAAGATAAAAATTGAATATAATTATGCCGATTATTACAAATATGTATTTATCTAACTTAAAATGAAGTAGCGATAATATGTTGGGTAGTTATTGTTGAGATAATGAGAAGCCATGTTCTGATTTACACTCCAATGAGTGTTTTTATAATCAACATTCCAAAGGAATGGCAATATAGCATAATGTATTCTTTTAAAGATTAGCGGTGAGAAAGCTATATGTGAACGTAATTGAAGAATCTCGCAAAAGTAAATGAAGAAAGATGGTTTTGAAGTAACTTATACCACAATTTCAAAGAGTTTTTTTAGAAGATTAGGACGGAAATAGAAATGATTATCTATGTAAATATAGACTGAAAAATAATGTTTTCATATACATTTTATATTAAGAGGATTTTTCATCTAGGTACAGTTTTGTTATTGTTGTATCTTTTTACCGTATTTTATGTTACAATGCAGGGGGAAATCGGAATGAAACTAAGTCCCCTATTGGGAAGGTCTTTTTTGGCTTTGTATCTAGGTTGTGTTTTTGTTTATTTATACACTTACCATGCGATAGGAAATACAGGAATGCACAAACTGCTTTTTAGTTGGCTTTTGGGGATTGTTTTTTTATCAAGTATATCATTAATAAGGCTTGGAGTGGCAGAAATGGATTTTATATTTTTATTGTCAATTTTCCCTTATTTGGTATTCAGTTTTTTCTATTTTGCGTTTTACAAACAATTGATGTCTGAAAATTTTGTAGTAACTTGTTATCAAGTATTTCTTTTTCTTACTTGTTTGTTTTTTATGAATACACAAAGTGTAGTAAATAGTATACGTGGAGGATTTTCAGGATTAAATTATGCTTACTTTGCTATATTGGCACTTCCTATGTGTTTGGTTTCTAAAAAGAAATGGATTTCTATGATATTTTTCATCTTAACTATTTATGTGGCTTTAATTTCTATGAAGCGGACAGGTGTTATGGCTATGTTGGGTGGTGTAATACTTTTCTTTTTTCTGAATTTTATTTTTAATAAGTACAAAAGCACTCTTAAAAAACGTAGTTTGTATATGCTGATAGCTTTTACAATGTTTGCTTTATGTAGTCTATGGTTGATGATGAATGGAGAAAACAAAGAAATATTTGAATTTTTGCTTTCTCGTTTCGATAATATTGGTACGGATGGAGGTAGTGGAAGGAGTGACATCTATTTAGCTATTATTCATAAGATAGTTTCAGGAGATTTATTTGATTTTTTGGGGGGACATGGGGGAAATCAGGTTATACAAGATTTTAGTTTTCATCTTACTGCTCATTGTGATTTTCTAGAAATATTTTATGATTATGGTTTTTTTGCTCTTTTACTTTTTGGAATAATTCATGGTGTTTTGATAAAAAAAATGTTTGAATTAGTAAAGATGCGTTCACCTTATGCTTTTGCTTTTACTTATTCATATTCTTGTTTCTTTTTGTTTTCAGCTTTTTCACATATGTTGATATATACTTACTCTATATTATTGTTCCCGTTTTGGGCTCTTGTTTTTTCTAAGACTTCAAAAATATGAAAAAAATAGGTGTACTAGCTTATCATTCAGCTTGTAATTTTGGTGCTAATTTGCAAGTTTACTCTACTGTAGGTTATTTAAAAAGGTATGGCTATCAACCTTTAGTAATTAACTGGATAGCTTCCGATTTGGAAAAAATATATCATGTGCAGATACCGGAATCACAAGTAAATGTACATCGTGAGTTTGTAAATAATTATTTGCCTTTGACTCGTTTGTGCCGTACGTCGGTTGATATTGCTAATGTGATAAAGGAAGAGCAAATAGATGCAGTGATTATAGGTAGTGACGCTGTGGCTCAACATCATCCTTTTTTGTCGCGTATATTTTTCCCTTCACGTCGTATTCTATCGGTGGCTCATTATACGTCTGATCGTATGTTTCCTAACCCTTTTTGGGGAATTTTTGTAGAGTTGCTTGATAAAAAAATTCCTCTTGTCTATCTTTCTGCTTCTTCTCAGAATTCAGATTATAGATATATTTATGGAAGACTGAAACAACAAATGGGAGAGGCTTTGCAGCACTACTCTTATATCTCAGTGAGGGATTCTTGGACACAAAGAATGTTCTCGTACCTTACTGGAAAAGATAAGAATAATTTTCCCATTACTCCAGATCCGGTTTTTGCATTCAATCACAATCTTTTTACCCCTATACCTCCTAAAAAGGAGATTTTGATAAAGTATGCCTTGCCTGAAAAATATCTGTTGGTATCTTTTGTAAGTTCGTTCGTTGTAAAGCAATCTTGGCTGAATCGGTTTAAGGTTGTAGCGGAAAAGAATGGATATACTTGTGTGGCTTTTCCGTTTCCGACCGGAATTACATTTAAACACCCTTTTGACAAGGAAATTCCTCTACCTCTACCTCCTTTGGACTGGTATGCATTGATTAAGTATGCATCTGGCTATGTGGGGCAAAATATGCATCCCATTATTGTGTCATTACATAATTCTGTCCCTTTCTTCAGTTTTGACAATTATGGTATTACCTATTTTAAATGTTTTGTGAACAGAAAAAGTAGTAAGATTTATCATATATTGGAGCAAGCTGGTTTTCTGGGAAACCATTTTTCAGCTTTGAATTATTGGGTGAGCCGTCCTACGCCTCAATGGGTACTTGACAGAATAATACATTTCAATAAGGAAAAGTGTACTATGTTTGCAAATCGCTATTATAGAAAGTATCAAACTATGATGGATGATATAAAAAAAATAATATGAATATATTGTATGTAGGAAATACAACTACGAAAATTTCGTCTGGTTATGACCGATTAAATCAACGTAATATGGATATGTTATGCAGCTTACCAAGTATTCATGTGGATGTCGTCGAATTTTTTCGGTCTCGATCTATTCTTGATTTATTGACACTTCGTATTGGAGGAATGAGTCATCGGTTGATATATGGTGTAAGGCATAGGTTAGAACAGTGTAGATATGATTTTGTCTTTTTGAGTTCTTCGTTGCTGGGAGAACTTGCAGAAAAAATAAAAGAGGAATACCCAGAAATAAAAATTATATGCAATTTTCATAATATAGAGCGCCATTATGCTTATGAATTTTTAAAAGTGTCCGGTTGGAAGCATCTTCCTTTCTTTTTGGCTGCAAAAAGAGCAGAGAAAAAGGCGGTTGACAATATGGATTATTCATTAGTGTTGAACGATAGAGATGCTTTTTTATTGTGGAAAATATATAATAGAAATGCTGATTTAATACTTCCAATTGCACAAAAAGATATTTTTGTTCGGAATGAGTTTAAGGAAGATGTGATTCTGTTACCAAAAGATATTATTTATCTATTTGTTGGAGTTTCGTTTTTTGCCAATATAGAGGGATTACGTTGGTTTATATCTAAAATACTTCCTCATATACCAGGAAAGTTAATGATAGTTGGTAAAGGAATGGAGATATTGAAACGTGACTTCTCGTCTGATAGAATCGAAATACATGGTTTTGTAGAATCTCTTTCTTCTTATTACGAAAAGGCTACGGTTGTAATTGCACCGATTCTTTCGGGTGGGGGGATGAAAACGAAAATAGCAGAAGCACTCATGTTTGGAAAGAGAGTGATTGGCACTAAAGAAGCTTTTGAAGGTTATATTGTGGATGGAGACAGTTTGATACAATGTGACACATGTGTTGACTTTATTAATTGTGTTAGAGATATGGCGAGTCATATGCCATTAAATAATTTTAATAATAAATCACGTCAATTGTATTTGGAGCATTATAGTATAAATGGAATTTTGAAACATTTTAATGAGTCTATTTGGAAATGGATGAAAAGCTAAAGATACCATTAGTTTCAGTTATTGTTCCTATTTATAATTTGGAATCTTATGTAGGTACTTGTTTAGAAAGTATCATAAATCAAACGTATCAGAATTTGCAGATTATAGCAGTCAATGATGGGTCATCCGATTCTTCACTACAAGTATTGGAAAGATATCAGCAGATAGATGGGAGGGTAAAGATTATTAATCAACAGAATGCTGGTGTGTCTGTAGCTAGGAATCGGGCTTTAGATGAAGCTATAGGACAATATGTGATGTTTGTAGATGGTGATGATTGGATTGATGCAACAATGGTTGAAACTTTGTTAAATCTTTGTATTGAATATAATGCGGATGCCACTTGTTGTAATGCTGTATTTGAAGATCCTAAGAGGGGCGACAAACGTTACTGCTTCTCTAATTTTGAGATGAAAATATTAAAAGATGAGTCTATTCTTCGTGCTTATCTATTGGGACAGAACTTATTGTCTAGTGTGTGTGGGCGATTGTATAAGTTGGATGTTTTGAAATATAATACTTTGACGTTTGAAGAAGGTATAGAAATTGGAGAAGATGGCTTCTTCTCTCTCCAGTTTATGGCTTATGCTAAATCTGTGGTGATAATTAGTGATGCTTTTTATCACGTTTTAGTTCGTCCATCAAGTGTTACTCGTTTTCATGTTAGAACTGAAATATCTGAATGGAATGCATTTGCCTTTAAAGAATATTTAGAATCTAACTCATTATGGAATTTACATGAAATGGAATATAGAGCATGGTATATACGGGCTGCTAATTCTCATTTATATCGATTAGCTTTGTTGCTGTCATACAAGGAATATAAAAAATATTGGTATAGATATAGCTCTGTAACTAAATATTTGTATTATAATCAGTTTAAAGTTAGGAGACTATTAGGAAGACGTAACTCTGTCTTGGCATTTTTAGGAAAGTCAGCATTTTTTTCATATTGGGCCATGTGGCTTTATAGACATATTTATGGACGTGTATTATATTAAAAGCAATGAATAAGGTACTTCTTGTTTCTGTATTTGGAGGTGGATTAGGTAATAATCGACAGAATAATATATTATATCGGCAACGTGAAAATACAGTATTGATTACTTCAGATTTTAATCATGAAAAAAAAAGGTATAAAACGAAGAGTGAAATGGAAAATTCTATTTGTCTCCATGTTCCTTCTTATATGAAGAATCTTTCATTAAAACGTATTTATAGTCATATTATTTTTGCCTATCATTTAAAGAAATTCTTAGATTCTCTTCAGCAAATACCATTAACTATTTATTGTGCAATGCCTACTTCTACAGCTGCTTATGTCTGTGGAAAATATTGTAAAAAACATAAGGTGAGGTTTGTAGTGGATGTGATTGACTTATGGCCAGATTCTTTGTTACCTATTGTAGTTGGAATAAAAGGGCAATTATTGAAGTATTTCATTTATCCTTGGAAGTATATAACTGTACAAGCATATAAAATGGCTGATGTGATATTAGGAGAATCCAAACAATATGCTGATGAAGCTGCTCTTTATAATAATAAGGCTTCTATATATCCTTTATATTTAGGAGTTGATAGAAATGAAGTGAATAAACTTATAACCAATAGTACTCTTGCTTTAAATAGATCGAATGATGAAATATGGATTGGTTATGCCGGTAGTCTAGGTACGAGTTATGATTTTGAGACATTGGTAAAAGGGGTAGCTTCTCTTAATGGGAAATATCAATATAAACTTTTTTTTATAGGAGATGGAGTATGCCGTGCTAAAGTAGAGAATCTTATAAATCAATATTCTGTAAATGCGGAGATTACGGGTTTTTTGAAATATGGTGATTTATTAAAGTATTTATCTTATTGCGATATTGCGGTGAATATCTTCCGTGATAAGACGAAAGTTGTACATAGTTATAAGTTCAATGATTATGTAGCAACAAATTGTTTTATTTTAAATTCTTTGCTAGGAGAAACAGCTGATATGGTTGACCGATATAAGGTTGGGCTCAATTTTGATTTTAAGGACAATACTTTTGATAAGGTACTTCTACAGTGTTTGGAATTTTGGGATGATTATAGGGAGTGGAAGTTGAATAATGAGAGATTGGTGGATGAACTCCTTGATAAGGAAGCCATATATTCTCAAATAGAAACTATTTTATCAAAATAAATATTATGTATAAATGTTTCTTTAAACGGTTGATTGATTTCATCATAGCTTTGTGTACACTAGCTTTTATCTGGCCCATTTTATTGCTTATTACCATTTGGTTGCATTTTGCCAATAAAGGTGCAGGAGCATTCTTTACTCAGGAACGTCCTGGAAAGGATGGAAGAATATTCCGTTTGATAAAGTTTAAAAGTATGACGGATGAGCGAGATGCAGAAGGCAAATTTTTGCCGGATGCTAAACGATTGACGCATGTGGGTAAATTTGTTCGTGCCACTAGTATTGATGAGCTTCCACAATTGATTAATGTTTTGAAGGGGGATATGGCATTGATAGGTCCACGCCCTTTACTACCTCAATACTTGTCATTGTATAGTAAAGAGCAAGCAAGAAGACATGAAGTTCGTCCGGGTATAACGGGTTGGGCACAGGTGAATGGTCGTAATGCTATTAGCTGGACGAAGAAGTTTGAGTTGGATGTCTGGTATGTGGACCATTGCTCTTTATTGCTTGATTTGAGAATTATAGTGTTAACAGTGAAGAAAGTATTTGTGAAGGAAGGTGTAAACTTTGGATCGGAAGTAACAATGCCTCCCTTTATTGGTGACAACTAAAAGAGTAGTGAGAAATATAATTGAGAAGAAGTGATTAAAATAATATAGTTGGTTTAATTAATAAATGTAGAATAATGCGGGATATTGCTATTTATGGTGCGGGTGGTCTTGGAAGAGAGATTGCTTGTGTATTGAAAAAGATTAATATGGTTACGCCAACTTGGAACTTACTTGGTTTTTTTGATGATGGTTTAGAAGTTGGAACAAAGAATGAATACGGTGAAGTGCTAGGTGGAATGAATGTGCTGAATTCGTATATAGGTTCGTTAGCCCTAGTGATAGGGATTGCTAATCCTGTTGCTATCCAGAAGATTGTGAGTAATATCATGCTGGAACGGATAGAATATCCCAATATAATTTCCCCTGATGTAAAATATATGGATGAGAATAACTATTCTATTGGAAAAGGCAATTTTATTAATGTTGGGTGTCTGTTGAGTTGTCATGTGCGGATAGGGGATTTTAATAATTTTGGTGCTTTTTCTACAATAGGTCATGATACTCAAATAGGTAGTTATAATGTGATAATGCCTTCAACTCAAATTTGTGGCTGCGTTTCAGCTGGTGATATTAATTTCTTCGGTATAAGTTCTATTGTGTTACAAGGATTAAACGTAGGTCATAAAGTAACAATAGGTTGTCATAGTGTACTGATGACCGATGCTAAAAGTGAATATACTTATTTTGGGAATCCAGCAAAAACGATAATAAAAAAGTAGAATGGGAGAATTAAAAGGAAAGACTGCCCTCATTACGGGTTGTAATCGAGGTATAGGCAAGGCAATAATGCAAGAACTGGTTGCCGATGGAGCCAATATTGTAGCTTGCACTCGTAAACAGACAGCTGAGCAGGATGCTTTTTATAGGCAATGCCAATCAGAATATGGAATACAGATATATCCTATCTATTTTGACCTGTCTGATGAGGATGCCATACGGATTGCTTTAAAAGAAATATACTCTTTAAAAATTGTCATAGATATACTTGTGAATAATGCCGGTATATTGAATACGGATGGGTTACTCCGATTGAAGATGGAAGATGCTCATAGGGTGATGCAAGTGAATTATTTTGCTCCCCTGCAGATTACACAAGGAATTGTGAAATTGATGTTGCGCTCAAAATCGGCATCTATAATCAATGTGGCATCTATTGCAGCCTTGAAACCGACTGTGGGTAACACTGTATATGGAGCCAGTAAAGCAGCCCTTATAAGTATGACTACTTGTTGGGCAAAAGAACTTGCTTCAGCCAAGATTCGAGTGAATGCTGTAGCACCGGGGTATCTTGATACGGATATGAGCACCTCTGTTGATAGCAAGGTGATGGGGCAACTGGTTAATGATACATCATTGAAAAGATTGGGTACTGTGGAGGAAGTGGCTAAAGTCGTTTCATTTCTTGCCAGTGATGATTCGTCATATATTGACGGTGAAGTTATAAAAATTACGGGGGGGTATAGAATATGATTGAAAATAAAATAATTAGCCTGGAAAAAGATTGTTATGATATGAAACTTAAGGCTCTTGAAATGGCTTTAAGTACGGGCAGTAACGGTTCTCATATAGGTGGAGCTTTCTCTGCCATGGAAATATTTGCAGCGCTCTATTCGGTAGCTTATGTGGATGATACATTTGACGAGAAAAGGGACCGGATAATCATTAGTAAGGCACATTGCGTTTTGGCCTACTATACGGCCTTGTGGAAGAAAGGCCTGCTGTGTGAGAAAGATTTATCCACATTTGATAAGAATGGTACCTCTTTTCATGGACACCCACATCGGAATTTAACTTATGGAATAGAATTTTCGGGAGGTAGTCTTGGCTTGGGGCTATCTTATGCTGTAGGAGTAGCTTTGGCTATGCAGAAAAAGTACCAGAGTAATAAAGTCTATGTGCTATTGGGTGATGGAGAGTGTGACGAGGGAATCGTATGGGAGTCATTGATGTCTATTGCAAATTTCAAACTGAATAATCTTATAATCATTGTAGATAGAAATGGCTATCAACTAGATGGTCCTACCAAAGAAATCATGAACCAATACTCTTTGGAAGAAAAGTTCAAGTCGTTTGGTTTGGAAGTGGAGGTCGTAAATGGGCATTCTATAGAGGAGTTGCTATGCGTTTTGAATAAGCCATCTGATGTATCAAGGGTGATTATCGCAGATACAGTAAAAGCGAATGGCATTTCATTTCTGATGAATAATAAGATGGCGCATCATTGCGTGTTGTCATTGAAGAAATATGAAAAAGCTGTAGAAGATATAAAAGCAATGTATGATGGGAAATAGTAAGATTAATCCTAAGATTTATTCAGCTTTAGGACAAGGTGGAAGTATGTTTGGTATTACATTGCCCGATGTGGCTCGGAAAAAGGATAATGTGATTGTTCTCTCGGCTGATATGTCAACACCTGCCGGACTTGATAAATTTAAATCCTTGTATCCAGACAAGTTTTTCAACTTAGGAATTGCTGAGCAAAACATGATTGGAGTGGCAGCTGGATTGACGGATGAAGGATATAAAACAATATCAGTAGCCCAGGCTTGTTTTGTTTCAATGCGTTGCTTTGAACAAGTCCGCCAATTCTTGGGGTATATGCATTCGGCACAAGTTCTTGTGGGGATTGGTTCCGGATTTTCGTTGACACTAATGGGAAATACCCACTATGCGTTGGAGGATATTTCATTGATGAAAACAATTCCCGGTATGACGGTGATAGCTCCTTGTGATGCATTGGAGGCAATGAAGGCTCTTGAAGCTGCAGTACAGTTGGAAAGCCCCGTATATATTCGCTTGTATGGGGGAACTGCAACTCCTATTGTCTATCACGAGGATTTTGATTTCAAAGTGGGCAAGTCTGTCACTCTGCGAAAGGGGAAGGATTTGCAGATCATAGCTACCGGAAGTATGGTGTATATGGCTATGCAGGTAGCTGAAATTTTAGCAGGGAAAGGAGTTTCTGCTTCTGTTGTCGATATGCATACTGTCAAACCTCTGGATATTGAAGTTATAGATTTTAATGCGCCTTTCATTGTTTCTCTTGAAGAACACCGTATGGTTGGAGGTATGGGCGACTCCTTGGCAGATTACTTATCACAATATAACTCACATCCTAAATTGTTGAAAATAGGAGCTTCGGATAGTTTTTCCATAGTGGGTGACTATCCTTATATGATGGAACAGAACGGATTATCAACTGATAAAGTCGTAGAACGGATTATGTCATTTATAAATAGATAAATTATGAACGTAAAAGAAAAAGTATTTGAGATTGTAGCTTCTGTCTGTGAAACGGAAGTATCCAATGTTAATGAGAATAGTACAATCGGTGATTTTCCCCAATGGGATTCTATGGGACATTTGACAATCCTTTCTAATGTAGAAGAGGCCTTTGATATCAATTTTGAGCCGGAAGAGATGATGGATCTGGAAGATGTCCATGATATCATAGCAGCTGTGGAAGAAAAGTTGTAATAATTATGGTGATAGAGGAAATCATATATCGGCATTCAATCACTTCTCCCGAAAAGACGGCCGTCATTTCGGGGGAAGTGATTGTCTCTTATCGTGTCTTGTGGAACAATATAAGGCATGCGGCTGCCTATTTCATTTCTAAGGGAGTGAGAAAGGGCGACCGGATTATTGTCTCTGCAAGTAAAAATATAGATTTCATTTATGTCTATTTTGGAGCGCATCTGGCAGGGTGTATTTGTGTCCCGATTGATCCGGAGACCAATGTAACCCGTCTGGAAAGAATCATTGATTGTGCAGCACCTTCCATGATTATCGGCGAGCTACGCAATAAAGGGGGGCATGAGGTGCTTCCGTTCACAGAGATAGGATCCGATAAGGATTCTGATGTGGTTTTTTCTCAAGAGAGGGATATTGCCGACCTTCTGTTTACTACCGGTACCACCGGTATGCCCAAAGGGGTGGTTTTGTCCTACTCCAACCAATTGTCCGCTGCAAATAATATAAATACTTTCATAGGGAATACTTCCGAGGATATTGAATTGCTGGCTTTGCCTATCAGTCATTCTTTCGGCTTGGGCCGGCTGAGATGTGTACTGGCTAAAGGCGCCACTCTAATCCTCTTGGGCAGCTTTGCCAGCATGAAGAGATTCTTCGGTGAGATAGAAAGATGCAGGGTCACTGGTTTTGGTATGGTGCCTGCCAGCTGGGCCTATATTGCCAAGATGAGTGCGGATAGGATTGCCCGATATGCCTCCCAATTGAGGTATATAGAGATAGGCAGTGCATTTATGCCGAAAACTGAGAAAGAGAGATTGATGCGTCTGTTGCCTAATACCAAGATATGTATGCACTATGGGTTGACCGAAGCTTCGAGAAGCGCTTTTATCGATTTCCATACCGATATGGAACATTTGGATTCAGTGGGCAAGTCTTCTCCCGGTACGGAAATTGTCGTTTGTGATGAACAAGGAAATTTACTTGCGGCAGGGCAGGAGGGCGAGTTGTGCGTAAAGGGCGGACATGTGTGTGCTGGCTATTGGGGAGTATCAGAAGATATCTTCAGGAATGATTTTTATAACGGCTATTTCAAAACCGGAGATTGGGGCTACATTGATCACTCCGGCTATATATACCTGAAAAGCCGTAAAAAGGAGATTATCAATGTCGGCGGGAAAAAAGTCAGTCCGATTGAGGTCGAAGAGGCCTTGAACTCCATTCCGGGTATTGAGGAGTCTGCATGCATCGGTGTGCATGATGATGTGATGGGAGAAGTCGTGAAGGCTTTCATCGTTGGCTGCCTGACGGAAGAGGATGATGAAAGGGTCCGGAAAGAGATGGCGGCTCTGGTGGAGAATTATAAGATACCGGTCTATCTGGAACATATTGATAGTATTCCCCGAACAACATCGGGCAAGATACAACGGTTATTATTGAAATGATTATGAATGAACGAAGCATGGTTGAAGAACTGTTGAACAGACCTCCTTATGATGGGAGTGAAGAATGTGATAATTTGTTTATGGAAGCTCTGCGTGATGAGCTTGTTTTCCACTATGAGCACAATGAGATGTATCGGCATTTTTGTGAGAGGAAGAACTTTAATCCTCATGAGCCGATTCATTCGGTGGATGAACTTCCGCCAGTGGCCGTCAGTGTGTTCAAGGAATTGGGATTCAACCTGAATTCAGTTCCCCGGGAAGAACTGACTTTGGCATTACAGTCCTCTGCCACTTCTGGAATACCGAGTACCGTAGTCATTGATAAGATAACAGCAAAAAGACAAGGTAAAGCAATGGTAAAGGTGGTCAGTGAATTCATTGGCAAAGAGAGGAAACCTTTCCTGATTATGGATATTGATCCCCGTTCTGCCTCCAGAAAATTGCTTGGAGCAAGATTTGCCGCGGTGACCGGGTATCTTAAGTTTGCGAGTAAAGTCGGTTATTTTCTGAAAGCGGATGAGAATGGTCTCTCATATTTTGATGTGGAAGGCATTCAGGCATTTATAAAAGAATTGCCATCCGGACAGTCTGTTGTGGTTTTTGGATTCACTTATATATTGTATCAACATGTATTGAAGTCAATACTGGAATCAGATGTGAGACTGCATTTGCCTAAAGGTTCCAAGATAATCCATATTGGCGGTTGGAAAAAATTGGAAAGTGAGAAAATAAGCAAAGAACTTTTTAATGAGCAATTAGCGCGGTGCTTTGGCATTTGTCCGGAAGATGTCATCGACATTTATGGATTTACAGAGCAGATGGGGTTGAATTATCCGGATTGTGCCTGTGGCTGTAAGCATGCCTCTTCTTATGTGAAAGTCCTGGCCCGCGATACCGTTACAAGAAGTATCCTTCCGGCGGGAAAGGAAGGGATGCTTGAATTTATAACTCCTATTCCTCATTCTTATCCGGGCAATGTAGTATTGACAGATGATATCGGCATTCTGGAAGATTCGCCTTGTCCTTATGGACGTCCGGGACAGAGGTTCCGTATTGTCGGACGGTTGAAGAAAGCGGAGGTCAGAGGATGTGGGGATATTCTTTCCTCCAAGTTGGTGTTTCAACAGAAAGAAGGGACGGAAATAAAGTCGGACTCTCATCTGGACATTCAATATTTTAGGGGAACTTTGAAAGGAAATACGGGAGAGGAGCAGCTGCAGGGTATTATTTCTTGTCTGAATGATAAACAGGACTGGCTTCGGCAGCAACCGGTCGAGGCACTGATTGGCATCATTGGTGAAGTCGCAAAGAAATGGCTGTCCGATGAACGTTTTTCCTTTTTGAAGGACAAAGGCTTGCTGTTCTTGTCGAATTGGTGTGAAGCGTCTCATTTAAGGCAGATAGCCGAAGAGGGTCTGAGGGGGAATATAAGGTATTGCGATACCTTCTTGCATTTTCCAAATTCTTCAAAACATTTCTTGAAGGCAAATTCGCGAGGACTGGCTTGTCATTGGATGGCAGGCAATGTACAAATATTAGGTGTGTTTGCCTTGGTCCAATGTATCATAACTAAAAATGTGAACTTATTAAAGGTCTCTGCCAAGGATGACGGTGTGTTCCGTGCGCTTTTGAATGCGTTTGAAGGAGTTACTTATACAACTGAGGATGGCTATACACTTGAAGGTTCGGCTCTGATGGATACTGTGGCTGTTGTATATTTCTCGAGAGATGCCAAAAAATTGGGAGAGTTGATGTCCGGGTCTGCCCAGGTCAGAATTGCATGGGGAGGGAAAGAGGCGGTTGAGACGGTGGCAAAGTATCCTTCGATGATTGACTGTGAGACAGTTGTTTTCGGCCCCAAATTGTCTTATGCGGTAATTGCTAGGGAGGAGCTGTCATCGGAGCATGCTGCGAAGAAATTGGCAAGACGGGTGTCGGTAGATGTATCTGTTTTTGACCAGTCCGGTTGTGCATCACCTCATAATCTTTATATTGAGACAGGAGGAATAGTTACTCCTGAACGTTTCTGTGAAATTTTAGCGGAGGCATTTCCAAAAACGGAAGCCCAAATTCCTAAACCATTCATGTCTCCGGAACAGATATCTGCTGTTCACTCGTCCAGGGGAGTGTATGATTTTAAAGGTAGAGTTTGGGGAAGTGATACGATGTCATGGACAGTACTCTATTCAGAGGACAATGAACTTTGTAAGCCAGTGTATTCACGTGTGCTTATGGTACATCCGGTGGATCACATAAATGATGCATTGGTACATGTTCAGGATTATATCCAGACGATTGGCATTGCCGCTCCTGAAGATAAGGCCATTGATTTTGCAAATAAGGCTACAATGGCAGGTGTTGCCCGATGCCCTTTGATAGGCAGGATGTTGAACTTTGAAATGCCGTGGGATGGACTGTTTCTGATTGACAGATTGGTCAGATGGAATACCTTGAGCGGCCCTCTTTGTTGACGGGCAAAGTGGAAATGATTGAGATTGTTCGGATTGTCAATTCTGTATTTGAATCAAATACCTATTTGGCAATAAGCAGGAATTGTGACCTGTGTTTTTTGATTGATTGTGGAGATCCTGCCCCTATAATTGAGAACATAAACAATCGGGGATTACATTTGAAAGGTATTTTCATTACCCATTCCCATTTTGATCATATATATGGCTTGGATTCCATCATTGATGAATATCCGGAAACTCCCATCTATATCTCTGCTTTGGGAAAGGAAGGCTTGTACTCCGATAAATTGAATTTATCGCGCTATAGTTTGTGCCCTTATGTATTTCAACATTATAGTGTCATGAAAGAACTGAAAGAAGGGGATACTGTATATTTATATGGAAGTGCTGGAGTGGAAGTTTATGAGACTCCCGGTCATGATAGAAGTTGCTTGACTTACAAGTTTGGCAATTGTTTGTTTACAGGTGATGCGTTTATACCAGGGCTAAAGGTGCCCGCTTCATTTCCTAACAGCAATAAAGTATCCGCAGAACTATCCCGACAACGTATTCTTTCTTTATCGAAGGGGTGTCGTTTATATCCCGGTCATGGTGAGAATTATGAGAACTTTCAGCCGGAAGTATATTTATAGGCTGTTTTATTGGCTATTTATCCCCTATTATGTGAGGCGGAAGAGTTCTTCTTCTGTCGAATGAACCTGATTTATTTTACAAAGAAATGGATAAGAGAATATATCTTTGCCTCGCCCACATGAGCGGCAAGGAGATGGGCTTCATACAAGAAGCCTTTGATACCAACTGGGTTGTTCCGCTCGGCCCGAACGTGAATGCCTTTGAGCAGGGACTGGAACATTTTGTTGGTCAGAACAAGAAAGTGGTCGCATTGAGTGCCGGTACGGCAGCGGTGCACTTGGCTCTGCTGGCTTGCGGAGTTAGTCCGGGTGATGAGGTGATAGTACAGAGCTTTACCTTTTGTGCCTCTTCCCATCCGGTGACCTACCTCGGTGCTACTCCGGTATTCGTGGATTCTGAGGCTGATACATGGAACATGGATTCGGTTCTTCTGGAGCAGGCTATCAGGGACCGTATCGACAAGACCGGTCGGAAACCTAAAGCAATTGTTCCGGTAGCTTTGTATGGAATGCCCTACAAGATAGACCAAATCATGTCAGTGGCAGATAAATATGGTATTCCGGTCATAGAGGATGCCGCCGAAGGCTTTGGAAGCAAGTTTGACGGGCAAGTTCTCGGAACTTTTGGCAAATATGGTGTGCTTTCTTTCAATGGCAACAAGATGATAACCACCAGCGGTGGCGGTGCTTTGATTTGCCTTGATGAAGAGTCCAAACGTGAGATAATGTTCTATGCTACCCAGGCCCGTGAGTCCTATCCCTACTACCAGCATGAGCGTATAGGCTATAATTATAGGATGAGTAACATTTGTGCGGGAATCGGCCGCGGTCAGATGACGGTGGTGGATGAGCATATAGCGCACCATAAACATCTGTGCGGTCTGTATCGTAAGTTGTTGGCCGATGTGGAGGGAATCACGCTTCATGAGAATCCTTCCGGACGTTATGACAGCAATTATTGGCTGAACACGGTACTGCTTGACGGGAATCTGCATGTGAGAGGTGAGGAGGATGCCTACCGTGAGACAGTAAAAGGCGCCGTAGGTGGTGCCGCCGGTGTTACGCATGAGTCAGTGAATGCCCATACTTCTTGTGAGCCTAACCGTAATGTAGAGGCCATGCGTGTTTGTTTGGATAAAGCCGGTATCGAGAGCCGTCCCTTATGGAAGCCCATGCATCTCCAGCCGGTTTATGCGGCTAATCCTGCCTATGTGAATGGTGTCAGTGAGGGCTTGTTCAAGCGTGGTCTTTGCTTGCCGAGCGGTCCTTATGTGACGGATGAGGACGTGAGATACATAGTGAATGAAATGAAGAAGAGTATACTATGAAACTACATAGTATCAATTTTTTATGAACTAATTTTAGAAAACAGCTTCAGTGGGGCTGTTTTCTTTGTTTATAGGCATATTTGAGATGGTTACCGAGAAGTCTTCCCTGACTTCGGGGGATGTCCATAATGTGATCCTCTGTGATAGAGAGTCATAGTTGTGTGTTGCCACTCTTACTTGAATAACCGTTCTTTGGTGGTGAATAATAACCAATAAACGTTTATCAATTATGGCAGTAGTAGCTTATTTAAGAGTAAGTACAGAAAAACAGTTTTTAGAGAATCAGCGCGAGGAAATTATACGCTTCGCGGAAAAGAATGGGTTGAGCATCGACAGATGGTACATGGAGACGGTCAGCGGAAAAGTGAGTAGCAAAGAGCGTAAACTGGCGGGCTTGTTGGACCGGATGAAACCGGGAGACTCCTTGATTATAACGGAGATTTCACGGCTTAGCCGGACACTGCTGGAGATAATGACCATTCTTAACTCCTGCATCAAAAGGGGAGTGGTGCTGTACAGTACCAAAGAGGGGTATGTGTTCCAGAATGACATCAACAGCAAAGTGCTGGGATTTGCTTTTGGACTGATGGCCGAGATAGAGCGTAATCTGATTTCCATGCGCACCAAAGAAGCACTGGAACGACGGAGGAAGGAGGGAAAACATCTGGGCAGGAAGAAAGGGGACACACCCAAAATGAAGATACTCTATGCGAACAAGAGGAAACTTGTGAGGGAGCACCAAAGAGGAGAGTCGTGTGCCGAACTTGCCCGGCAGATGGGAGTGTCACGGACTACGATGTTCCGTTTTCTGAGACGTTATTGAGCAATTCGGCTAAACGAAGGTGTCAAAGGTGGGATTCCTTTTGACACGCTTCGTGTGGGCTACTTATTCGGCCGATACTTCTTTCTCTTTCTTTTCCTTCCACTCTTTCCCGCGCTTGTGCAGGTTTTTCAGCTCGAATGACAGCATGATACGGAAGAAGCCTATAATCAGGAATGCAAACGAAATCATGTACACGGCGTAAAGGGCGCCTACTGCCGGTTGCCACAAGATGATGAGCGAGCAGATGACGGCAAGAATACCGAAAGCAACATACCATCCCCAGTCTCTTGTCCCATATCTTTTGAGGTCCATGGCATAGCCTACGGATGAGAAGCCGCGGAACATCAGCCAGAAGGCGATGATGAACGGAATGACTTCCATGCTGAGCATCGGGTAGGCTATCAGGTAGAATCCCAGAATCATGTCGATGATACCTCCAGCCAGATACCATCCCCAACTGGATACCCTTCTACGGTTACTTACTGCAAAGGATATTTCCAGCAGACCGCTGAACAACATGGAGACGCTGAACAGAATGCTCAATACCGCATACCCGCTGAGAGGGGAGAACATCAGGCTTATAGCCACTATTACATAAAGAATACCAAGAATGAGTGAAATCCACCAATTCTTTACTTCCTGCTGAAGTTCGTCAAAAATAGTTTTCATGTGAATTTAATTTTTTAAGTGATTATCATTAATTCGTCTGTAGAATAACAGTTTATCCGGAAAAAAGTTTCGGGTGAACTTTTTCTGTATGTAATTTGTTATGTATACATATAATTTGATAAAACTATGGCTACAACAAAATTTAAAGGACAACCGGTAAAGGTTATCGGTGAATTTATAAAGGTGGGCTCTGTTGCCCCCGATTTCGAATTGGTAAAAACAGATTTGTCTTCATTCTCTTTGAAGGAACTGAACGGGAAGAATGTTATTTTGAATATTTTCCCCAGCCTTGACACTGGTGTGTGCGCTACTTCTGTACGTAAGTTCAACAAACTGGCTGCCGGCCTGCCCGATACGGTAGTGTTGGCAATCTCCAAGGATTTACCTTTTGCACATGCACGTTTCTGTACAACGGAGGGTATTGAGAATGTGATTCCTTTGTCTGATTTCCGTTTCTCCGATTTTGATGAAAACTACGGGGTACGCATGGCCGACGGACCGCTTGCAGGTCTATTGGCGCGTTCGGTAGTGGTTATCGGTAAGGATGGTAAGATTGCCTATACGGAATTGGTACCTGAAATTACGCAAGAACCAGATTATGATAAAGCTATTGCAGCTGTAAAGTAGAAAGTTTGGATTTGGGATAAACAATAAAAAGCGGTGGACAGAATTTATCATGCTGTCCACCGCTTTTTTATTATCATGCCGTTTTCTTTTTTATTTCTTCTTCATTCCTTTATAGATGAAGAATGCCACGATGAGTACACCGATGCCGATAAATACATAACCTATCTCATGGCTGTATTCCGTTACTTTGGCAAGCAGCTGTTCCTCGTTCTCGATGCCGGGTACTGTGGACAAGTAATATCCGATGAAAGCCAGGATGGAATTCCAAAGGCCCGCACCCAGGGTAGTGTACAGCAAGAAAGTTCCCAGTTTCATGCGTGCCAGACCGGCAGGGATGGATATCAACTGGCGTACGGCAGGTATCAGGCGGCCGACAAAGGTTGATACGGCTCCATGCTTATCGAAGTATTCCTCCGCATGCTGCACTTTGGCTTCGTCGATGAGGCACATGTGCCCGAAACGGCTGTTGGCAAACTTGTAAATGATGGGGCGTCCCAGCCATTTTGCCAGATAGTAGTTTATCAATGCTCCGATATTTGCCCCTATGGTTGCAAACAATACCACCAGATATATATTCATGTTGTCATTGTTGGCGGCTTTCCAAGCGGCAGGAGGGACTACAACTTCCGAGGGGAAGGGAATAAACGAACTTTCAATGGCCATCAATAAAGTGATGGTCCAGTAATTGAGGTGGTCGAGACACCATTGGATAAAGGCTACTGATTCCATTTGCTAGATTAGTGGTATATAATTACTGTTATTGTAATGCATTGAAAATATTCTTCATCACTAGGGCCAGCTCTTCCTGATTATCTTCTTGTAGTATCTGCTGTAATCTATCCAACTCTTCCAGCCTGAACGGATGTTCGCACAACTGGTTGTACTTCATGAAGTTCTCTTTGTCTTTGAGCAGCATATACAGAGAGGTCAGCCTTTCGTTGATACCTTCAAAGTCCGGCTCCATCTCTTTGACATGTTCAAAGGCCAGCTTGGCATAGCTCAGTTGTCCTATTTCCATGCTACACATGCCTATTTCGTGCCAGGTATCCGCATAGGGGGCATACTCTAAGGCTTTGGCCCATCTCTTCACACCTTTCTCATACTCACCTTCTTCCATGTAGATGCGCCCCTCAATCAGGTACGGGTCTATCTCTTCGGGTGCCAGGTCGTATGCTTTTTTACAATACTGGTGTGCTTTGCGTTTCTTTCCCATCTTGTGCAGGCATAGGGCTGCATTGGCATAAAGAGAAGGCAAGGCGAAGTCATGGCTGTCTTCGGCCGTTATGGCTTTTTCCAGATAGTCGTATCCTTCTTTCCACTCTCCTTTGGAGGCTTTGTTCAGACCGATGAAGGTGTTGATGAAACCGTGGGAGACAAGATGGAATTTTTCGGCCTGCAGGTAGTTCTCCATGGCACTTTCCTCATTTCCCAATTGGAAGAAGGAATGTCCTTTCATCAGGTAGGCATCGGCAAACTCGTCATCGGCCACCGTGGCATAGTCGCATGCTTCGATTGCTTTGTCGAACATCTGCTGGTCAAAGTAGCAACGGGCCAGTCCAAACCAGTAAGGAGCCGAATACGGATTCTTGTCAATCAGCTTATTGAAGAAGAAGGTGGCTTTTTCAAACAGTCTCTGGGCGTAGTAACAATCGCCAGTGACGGCAAGGTAGGCTTCTTCTTCGGCATATTTTTCGAGTCCGCGCGTCAGCCATGTCAATGCTTTTTCCGGGAATCCCATGTCAATGTACATATAGGATACATCGACGATGTTGGCCAGGTCGTCCTTATCGTCTATGCTGTCGAGTATCGCTTCCGCTTCTGCTTCTTTGCCTTCGCCCAACAGTAGGTTGGCTTTCAGCACTTTCACTTCGGAAGATTCTTCGGCAATCCGTTCCAATATATCTTTGGCTTGCTCTTTATGCTGGGTGTCGAGGAACAAGTATGCCTGTTCCACCAGCAGAGCCGTATTATCCGGATGTATTCCCAAGCCATACTCTACGACCTCGGTAGCCATGGCATATTTATGATGCACGGCATACCAGTCTGCGAGGTCGGCTAAGTCGTCTGCGTCCAGATAGATGGTTCTGTTCTCTGCTTTGGCAGCTTCATATTGTTCTGCCATTTCTTGCAGTTCTTTGTCTCTTCCGGACAGCAGGTTTTTTTTACTCATATTCTTATTTATTGATTTTACCCCAAACGTCTTTCAGACCTACAGTACGGTTGAATACCATTTTTTCTGGCGTAGAATCTTTGTCAACATTAAAATAACCGATACGTTGGAACTGCAGGTAGGAGAGGGGCTGCATGCCGGCAGCGTACTTCTCGATGTAGCAGCAGGGCAGCACATTCAGGGAGTCGGGGTTGATCATTTCTTTCATGGCTGTCAGTGCGTCGCAGTTCTTCGCTTCGCGGATGGTGGCAAGCTCGTCGCGCGGGTTCTCCACTTTCCACAGACGGTCGTAGAGACGCACTTCTGCTTCGAGGCAGTGGGCACAACTTACCCAGTGGATGGTGCCTTTCACCTTACGGTTGGCTCCGGGCAGACCGCTCTTGGTATCGGGGTCGTATTCGCAATATACTTCGGTGATTTCACCGGCGTCGTTCTTCTTGCAGCCGGTGCATTTCACGATGTACGCGTTCTTCAGACGTACCTCTTGTCCCGGTGTCATGCGGAAGTATTTTTTCGGAGCATCTTCCATGAAGTCGTCGCGCTCCATCCAGAGTTCGCGGCTAAACTCGATGACGTGGTTGCCTTCTTCGGGATGCTCGGGGTTGTTGACGGCTTCCATCTCTTCCACTTGCCCTTCGGGATAGTTGGTGATGATAAGCTTCACCGGATTCAGTACGGCAGATACGCGGGTGGCGCGGTCGTTCAAGTCCTCGCGCACGGCGCTTTCCAGCAGGGCAAATTCATTGAGCGCATCGTAGGTTGTATATCCTATTTTGTCGATGAACTTATGGATGGACTCCGGAGAGTAACCGCGACGGCGGAAACCGCAGATAGTCGGCATACGGGGGTCGTCCCAACCGTTCACCAAGCCTTCCTTGACCAGCGTCAGCAGGTTGCGCTTGCTCATCAGCGTATAGCTGAGGTTCAGTTTGTTGAACTCATACTGATGGGGGCGGTTATCATCGAGGTCTTTGCCTTCCTTCACCCAGTCCACGAAGAGGTCGTAGAGCGGACGGTGGGGCACAAACTCCAGTGTGCAGAGCGAGTGTGTCACGCCTTCGAAGAAGTCGCTTTGCCCGTGGGCAAAGTCGTACATCGGATAAGCCTTCCAAGTGGTGCCCGTGCGATGGTGCGGATGCTTCACTACGCGGTAGATGATAGGGTCGCGGAAGTGCATGTTGGGGCTTGCCATGTCTATCTTGGCGCGGAGCACCATGGCACCTTCCTCAATCTCGCCGCTGTTCATCTTCTGGAACAAATCCAGTGTTTCTTCGATAGGACGGTTGCGGTAGGGACTTTCCACACCGGGCTGGGTGGGAGTTCCTTTCTGGGCGGCAATCTGCTCGGAAGTCTGTTCGTCGATGTATGCCTTGCCCTCCTTGATGAGGCGGATAGCGAAGTCCCACAATTGCTGGAAATAGTCGGAAGCGTAATATTCGTTACCCCATTTGTAGCCCAGCCACTGGATGTCTTCCTTGATGGCTTCTACATATTCCACATCTTCCTTGGTGGGGTTGGTGTCATCGAAACGCAGGTTGCAGACACCGCCGTGTGCGGCGGCAATACCGAAATCAAGGCAGATGGCCTTGGCGTGTCCGATGTGGAGGTAACCGTTCGGTTCGGGCGGGAAGCGTGTTTGTACTTTTCCCCCGTTTTTACCTTCTTTCAAATCGTTTTCTACTATTTGCTCAATGAAGTTCAAGCTCTTTTTTTCGCTTGTTTCTTCGCTCTTTATTTCTGCCATAATGTTACTATTTTCGTATCGTGGGGACAAAGATAGGGTAAAAAAATGAAGAATGAAGAATGAAGAATGAAGATTTATTCGTTATGTACCGGGATATATCCGCTCTCTTTGATGATTTTCTGTCCTGCGGCAGACAAAATGAAATCGAGCAGAGGGGCTATGACCGAAGCGTTTTTCCGGTTATAATAATAGTATAGCGGGCGTACTATCGGATAAGTCTTATTGATGGCATTCTCCAGCGTGGGAGCGGCATAATGTTGCCCGTCGTATGAAACGGCGAGCGTCTTGATACGCGGCGATACATAGGCTAGACCCACATATCCGATGGCTCCGCGAGTTTGGCTGACGGATTGGATAATGGCTCCCGTGGCAGGCATGGAGAGACTGCTGCTCATGTAGTTCTTGTTTTTCAGTACGCTTTCCTTGAAGAACTCGTAGGTACCGGAGGAAGTCTCGCGGGAGTAGACTACGATTTTGCGGTCGTCTCCGCCCACTTGCTGCCAGTTGGTGACTTTGCCCCGGAAGATATCTTCCAGTTGTTGGCGGGTCAGTTGTTTCACTGGGTTGGAGGGGTGGACCACTACGGCAAGGGCATCGTAGGCGATGGGAACTTCTGCCAGGTCTTCTCCGGCGGCTTTGGCCTTCATCTTTTCGCTGAACTTGATGGCGCGGGAAGCCATGGCGATGTCCGTGGTCTGGTCCAGCAGGGCTGAAATACCGACACCGGTTCCGCCGCCGGTCACGGTGACACGGGCAGAGGGGTTTAGGGTCATAAAGCGTTCGGCGGTCTGCTGCGCTATGGGGAGCACGGTGTCGCTGCCTTTGATGCGTTGCGCCTGCATGCCAGTGGTGGCAGCTGCCAGGGCGAGGAGTAGGAGTAATTCTCTTGTCTTCATAAAACACATGATGCAAATAGGGTAAACAGATAATGCAATTGGGGCAAACACATGATGTAAACCGATGGTATGCATCATGTAATCTGGCTCAACGCATGATGCAAATTAAGGCAATGGATATTACAAATGTGTTACATGGGGTGTACTTTAAGTCGTTGTAACAGTTTTGTAACACCTTTGAAACATTTCTTTCAAACGTTAGTCACACTGCCTTAACATCCGGCCCGTTCCTTTGCATACAGAAATCAATAGGCAACATGAAAAAGATTTTTGAGAAGATTGTAGAAGGTGTACTGGCTTGTAGCGGCTTTGTGACGAGTCTTACCATCGTACTTATCGTCGTGTTCCTCTTTTCCGAAGCGCTGGGCTTGTTCAGCAGCAAGGTGATAGAAGAAGGGTATGTATTGGCCTTGAATAAGGAGAACCGGGTGAGCGAACTGACCCCGGCACAGATAAAGGATGTCTTTGATGAAGAGCTGACAAACTGGAACGAAGTGGGGGGGGAGGACCTTCCTATCCGCCTTTTCCGTTTGGAGGACATCACACAGTATTATACGGAAGAGCAGTTGGGCGCTTCCTATGAAAATGCAGGTGCTTGCATTACGGAGCTGGTGGAGCGTACGCCTGGCATTATAGCCTTCGTACCGCAGCAGTTCGTCGTTCGTCCGGACTCGGTGCATCTGCTGAAAGACAACACCATCTCGGTGAAGGACGTCTTTGCCGGTGCTGAATGGTTTCCCACGGCAACACCTGCTGCGCAGTTCGGCTTTTTGCCGCTCATTACGGGGACGTTGTGGGTCAGTCTGTTTGCCATCCTTTTTGCACTGCCGTTTGGTCTGTCGGTGGCAATCTATATGTCGGAGGTAGCCAATTCCCGGGTAAGGAATCTGCTGAAACCTATCATTGAGTTGCTGAGTGGCATACCGTCGGTGGTTTACGGCTTTTTCGGTTTGATTGTCATTGTACCTTTTTTGCAGCAGGTCTTCGACTTGCCGGTCGGTGAGAGCGGGCTGGCGGGCAGTATTGTGCTTGCCATTATGGCGCTGCCCACCATCATTACGGTGACGGAAGATGCGATGAGAAACTGCCCTCGTGCTATGCGTGAAGCCAGTCTGGCACTGGGAGCGTCGCAATGGCAGACTATATATAAGGTAGTGATTCCTTACTCCATTTCGGGCATCACCTCCGGAGTGGTGTTGGGCATCGGCCGTGCGGTGGGCGAGACGATGGCTGTGCTGATGGTGACGGGCAACGCCGCCGTCATTCCCCATACCATCCTGGAACCGCTGCGCACCATTCCGGCAACGATTGCCGCCGAACTAGGTGAAGCGCCTGCCGGCGGACCTCATTACGAAGCATTGTTCTTGCTGGGTGTCGTGCTGTTCTTCATCAGTTTATTGATAAACTTCACGGTGGAAGCAGTTTCGCCAAGACGAAAATAAAAGAAGGTAGATATGGTCAATAGAAAGCATCTTTCGCAAAACGTGGCATTTGGCTTGTTCCGTCTGTTGAGCTTGAGTGTGGTGGGGATTCTTTTTGCTATCCTCGGTTTCATTATATATAAAGGTATAGGAGTCATCGATTGGGAGTTCCTCACAACGGCTCCTGCCAACGGTATGACTGCCGGCGGAATCCTTCCTGCCATTGTAGGTACGTTCTGCTTGATGGCGGGCAGTGCCTTGTTTGCTTTTCCGGTGGGAGTGATGAGTGGTATTTATATGAATGAGTATGTGCCGAAAGGCTGGGTGGTACGCTTCATACGGATGATGACGAATAATCTGAGCGGCATCCCTTCCATCGTGTTCGGTCTGTTTGGCATGGCGCTGTTCGTCAACTATATGGATTTTGGAGACAGCATCCTGGCAGGTTCGTTGACACTGGGCCTGCTGAGTCTGCCTTTGGTTATCCGCACCACGGAAGAAGCGCTGAAAGCCATCCCCGACAGCATGCGCGAGGGAAGCCGCGCGTTGGGAGCTACCAAGCTTCAGACCATCTGGCATGTCATCCTGCCGATGGGGATGCCCAATATCATCACCGGACTGATTCTGGCGTTGGGGCGTGTTTCGGGCGAGACGGCACCCATCCTTTTCACCTGTGCCGCCTACTTCCTGCCACAGCTGCCTGCAAGTATCTTCGACCAGTGCATGGCGCTTCCTTATCACCTCTACGTCATCTCTACCAGCGGCACCGATATGGAAGCGCAGCTTCCCATCGCCTACGGCACGGCACTGGTGCTGATACTCATTATCCTCCTGGTGAACCTGCTGGCGAACGCCCTGCGGAAATACTTTGAGAAGAAGATTAAGACGAATTGAAAACATATACAATAGGTATGAAGAACAAGATAGAAACCCGTGACGTGAACTTCTGGTATGGCGATTTCCATGCCCTGAAAGGCATCAGCATGGAAATTGAGGAGAAGTCTGTGATAGCCTTCATCGGTCCCTCGGGCTGTGGAAAGTCTACCTTCCTGCGCCTGCTGAACCGCATGAACGATTTGATTCCCGACACCCGTCTGACCGGCGAGATACGCATTGACGGACAAGACATCTATGGAAAAGGAGTGCAAGTGGACGAACTCCGCAAGAACGTGGGCATGGTGTTCCAGCGGCCCAATCCTTTCCCAAAAAGCATCTTCGAGAACGTTGCCTACGGACTCCGTGTGAATGGCATCACCGATAACGCCTTCATCCGTCAGCGGGTGGAAGAAACTCTGAAAGGCGCCGCCCTTTGGGACGAGGTGAAGGACAAGCTGAAAGTCTCTGCCTACGCCCTCTCCGGCGGTCAGCAGCAACGTCTCTGCATAGCCCGTGCCATGGCGGTGTCTCCTTCAGTCCTGCTGATGGATGAGCCGGCATCCGCCCTCGACCCCATCTCCACTGCCAAGGTGGAAGAGCTTATCCACGAGTTGAAGAAGCAGTACACTATCGTCATCGTCACCCACAACATGCAGCAGGCAGCGCGTGTCAGTGATAATACGGCTTTCTTCTATATGGGGCGGATGGTGGAGTTTGGAGATACCCGGAAGATATTTACGAATCCCGATAAGGTGGAGACGCAGAACTACATCACGGGACGTTTCGGGTAGCGGATTGTTCCATACAAGCAAAAATAAGTTGTACAAAAGTAATCTTAAAATAGAAACATTATGGTGAAGTTTATCGAATCTGAACTCGTCTTGCTGAAAAAGGAAATAGACGAAATGTGGACCCTGGTATATAATCAGCTCGACCGTGCAGGTGATGCCGTGCTTACGCTGGACCGGGAACTGGCCCAGCAGGTATTGGTGCGCGAACGTCGCGTCAATGCTTTCGAACTGAAAATAGACAGCGACGTGGAGGATATCATTGCCCTTTACAACCCCGTTGCCATCGACCTGCGCTTTGTGCTTGCCATGCTCAAAATCAATACGAATCTGGAGCGTCTGGGCGACTTTGCAGAAGGCATCGCCCGCTTTGCCCTCAACTGCCATGAACCGGCATTGGATACTGAGCTGGTCAAGCAACTTCGTCTCGAAGAGATGATAGCCCAGGTGCTCTCCATGCTCGAGCTTGCCAAGCAGGCACTTCAGGAGGAGAGCCAGGAACTGGCTACCGCCGTGTTTGCCAAGGACAATATGCTGGACGAAATCAATGCGGAGGCCACTGCCATTCTTGCCGACTACATCAGCCGGCATCCGGAGAGTGCACTCTCTTGTCTGAATCTGGTGAGCGTGTTCCGCAAATTGGAGCGTTCCGGCGACCACATCACGAATATTGCCGAAGAAATAGTGTTCTTTATCGACGCAAAAGTGTTAAAACATAGTGGGCGGACAGACGAACACTACTTAAATGATAAGAAATAAACAAAATTTTAGGATAATTTCAGTGTTTCATGGAAAATAGCCTTATATTTGTCCATTGAAAACGATTGCAGGTGTAGAAAAATGCTTTGAAATGATAATAAACTTAAATGATTTTTCAAAAAGATGTTATAAGACATGTTTTTTAATTTGGTTAGTATCACGAAAAGCGCCTATATTTGCATCGTTATCCTGAAAACAATCTTTTTACCTTAAAAAAAAACTAATACCTATTGAAAACTGAAAAAGGAGGCTTTGTGAAAAGCTTCCTTTTTTTTGTACCTATACGAAGGGCTTTTTGTATCTTTGCGCATATTAATAATAAATCGCGTATAACCTAAAAGTATATAGAACCATGTTTTCCGGAATAGTAGAAGAATGTGCCACATTGGTGGCGATGGTCAAAGACCAGGAGAATGTACATTTTACTTTCAAGTGTTCATTCGTCAGTGAATTAAAAATAGACCAGAGTGTGTCTCACAATGGTGTTTGCCTGACGGTAGTCAGTCTGACAGATGATACCTATACCGTGACGGCCATGAAGGAAACGCTGGACCGTTCCAATCTTGGCTTGTTGCAGGTGGGAGATGAAGTGAATGTGGAGCGTAGTATGATGATGAACGGCCGGCTGGATGGCCATATCGTTCAAGGACATGTGGACCAGACTGCCACTTGCATCGATATAAAGGATGCGGAAGGAAGCTATTACTTTACTTTCCGGTATGCTTTTGACAAGGAGATGGCAAAGCGCGGCTACATCACGGTAGACAAAGGCTCGGTAACGGTCAATGGTGTCAGCCTGACCGTGTGCAATCCCACCGACGATACTTTCCAGGTGGCCATTATTCCTTACACCTTTGAGCATACCAATTTCCATGCTTTCAAAGTGGGCAGTGTGGTGAATCTGGAGTTCGATATCATTGGTAAGTACATCAGCCGCATGATACAATATAAATAAGGTAACGGCACTATGGACGATTTCCTGCAATTAGTGGCATCCCGTCAGAGTGACCGTGCCTATGATATGACTCGTGCCGTGGAGCCTGAGAAATATCGGTGATTTACTTTTTAGACACAGATGACGCAGATGACGCGGATTTTTTTAATATTCCAATCCGCGTCATCCGCGTCTAAAAAATAATCAAAAAGAAAGCAGATACGGAGTTTCCGGAAAGACTTCCGCGTGCTTACAAATCCTTCAGCAGCACCTTGCTTGCATTCTTGTAGTATTCCTCCCGTGCCTTCAGCAATGCTCCCCATTGGTTGTTGAATTCATTTTCTTTATCAATTTTGAAATCTTCTGAGCCGTGCGTGTCCAGTTTGTCCAGTAGGAGGGCCACATTCATTTTGTTGATATCCATGGAAGGCTGGTAAGCGATGTCTTCACTCTTTTCATCGGTCACCACTTCATGTAGGAGGTTGATTTCCTGCAATTCATAAAGGGTTTCGTGTGTCAGCCGGATGGGAATCTGGCACTCTTCGGATATCTCTTCGGCTGTATAGGGCTGGGCGTCTTGTTCAAAGCGCTTGGCTATGAGAGACATTATCAGGATGGAGATAAAATCGCGGTAGCGCCGGCTGATATTGCGCGCATCCTTGTCGAAGCTGAAGTTCCGGATATTCTGTCCGGCGTAGGTCAGTTCGGCACCGAATAGGCAGATGGTCCAGGATACCTGCAACCATAGCAGAAACATCGGAAGGGCGGCAAAACTACCATAGATGGCATTGTAACGGGAAACCCACAACTGGCTGCTGATGTAAAGGAATTGGAATGCCTGGTGTGCCGTACCTGCCAGAATACCGGATATGAGTGCGTGTTTCAGCTTGACCTTTGTATTCGGCATAAAGACGTACAGTGCTGTAAACATGAACCAGGTCAGCACGAAGGGGATGAGGCGCACCATAAACTTGCCGACGGGAGCCAGCAGGGTAAAGTCTTCGAGGTTCTTCACCATCGTACTCATGAAGATGGAAAGACCACCGGACACCACCAGCAGAATGGGCATCAGCAGAAGCATAGAGAAGTAATCCGTTATTTTGCGGTACATGCTGCGCGCCTTTTTCACCTGCCAGATGCGGTTGAAGGTGATTTCCATATTGTTGATTAGATTCAGGACTGTCCACAGCAACATAATCAGACCCACTCCGATGAATATTCCACTCTTGGTTTGAGACAAATACGAATTCACGAATTGCAGGATGACTTCCGTGGTTTCCGTAGGACCGCCGAAACCGTTGACAATCTGGCTTTCCATCAGATTATCGAATCCGAAACCGCGGGCTATGGCAAACAAAATGGCAAGAATAGGCACGATGGCAAGCAGCGTACTGTAAGTCAGCGCCGAGGCTTTGTTTACTATCCGGTCTTTGGTGAAGCGGTTGATGCAAAGATAAATCGTCTTGATGATATTGTATACGGAAAAGGTCGTTCGCGTGACTTCATCTTCCGTAATACGCCAGATGTCGTAGGTGAGGAATTTCCAAAGGGCAGCAATACGCTTGTTCATGCTATTATCTCGATTATCCATTGTCAATAAAAAAGCAGTCAGTCTGTAAGCCGGGTTCTGTTCTTCTGTTTCTGAAAAAGCCTAATTAGGAATTATCCATTCTTCATTATCCATTCTCCATTAAAGAAGTGTCTGTCATTTATCTGAGCCGCATGTCACCATACAAGCTTTAGCGGTCTACCCTCCGACATGGAGCGAGCAACTCTCATAACGTCGGTTTACATGACCTTACAACTCCCAAGACGCACAGCCCTTGTGTCGCCACAAGACTGGTAGGCTCTTACCCCACCTTCTCACCCTTACCGTAGCCCAAGGGCGACGGCGGTTATTTTCTTCTACGTTACTCTACCCTCACGGACAGCTTTCTGTTAGGAAGTGGGACGCTCTGTGTTGCCCGGACTTTCCTCATACGCACGAGGCGCAAGCGACAGACCGACCAACTGCTTTATAGGGTACAAAGATACGGAATATTAATGAAGAATGAAGAATGAAGGATGAAGAATTTGTTGTGCAGTGTGCGGATGCAGTACGGATGAATCCTTCATTCTTCATTCTTTACTCTTAATTATCTTAAAAACATGTATCTATTTCGGAATAAATTCGTAGCTTTGCTATTAGTAATAACCCCCAAATCCTTTTGGCCAATGAAAAAGTTATCCTCTCTTTTTTCTTTATTTCTGTTAATCCCGCTTTTTGCTGTCGCTTCGGAAGTGGGTGACCGTACAATACCTGCAGAAGTGGCGCAACTCGCTGACAGTTTGAAACAAAAGTTTGCACCGGACAAGCGCGTGGCTTTGTTCGATGTGGATTACTCTTTCTCCGGAAAGAATGTGATGTTGCGTGGTGTCACCACTTCGGCAGAGGCAAAGACGGCTTTGCTGGATGGTTTGGCAAAGAAAGGATATGCGGTGATGGATTGTCTGCAAGTGCTTCCGGATGAGGCCGGACTTGAAGGCAAGACGTATGGCATTGTCAATGTGTCTGTGTGCAATCTTCGGGTAGCCCCGGATTTCTCTTCAGAAATGATGACGCAAGGCTTGATGGGTATGCCGGTGCGGGTGTTGCAGCGCGACGGCTGGTACCGTATCCAGACACCGGACAACTACATTGCATGGGTACACCGAGTAGGCATACATCCCGTCACGCGGGAAGAGCTGACCGCTTGGAACAATGCAGAGAAAATAGTGGTGACTTCGCATTATGGCTTTGTCTACTCACAGCCCAGCCAGGCATCGCAGACCGTCTCTGATGTTGCTGCCGGAAACCGCCTGAAGTGGGAGGGGACAAAAGGTGTCTTTTATAAGGTGGCTTATCCCGACGGCCGCCAGGGATATATTTCCAAATCCATCTCCATGCCTGAGAAGAAATGGCGGGCAGCCTTGAAGCAGGACGCAGCCAGCATTATAGCTACGGCGCATAGCATGATGGGCATCCCTTATCTTTGGGCTGGCACTTCCTCCAAAGGGGTGGATTGTAGCGGCTTCATGCGCACCGTTCTTTTCATGCACGACATCATCATTCCGCGGGATGCTTCCCAGCAGGCATACGTGGGCGAGCATATCGATATTGCTCCTGATTTCAGTAACCTCCAGCCGGGCGATTTGATTTTCTTCGGGCGCAAGGCGACGCCGGAACGCAAGGAACGTGTGGTACATGTCGGCATGTATATCGGCAACAAGCGTTTCATCCATTCGCAAGGCGATGTGCGCGTCAATAGCTTCAGCCCCGACGACGAGCTGTTCGATGAATACAACCTCGGTAGACTGTTGTTCGCTACGCGCGTGTTACCTTATATAAATAAGGAGGCGTCGCTCAATACAACGAAAACGAATCCATTTTATTCAATGTAATAATATGCTAATGTGCCAATATATTCAATGTGCTAATGTGCCAATATGCCAATGACCTGCGGCGTGACGGTACAAACATAACGTAGCATATACATAGCGCAGCCCATTGGCACATTAGCCCATTAGCATATTGGCACATTTAATACACACACAATTATGTCAAACAGAAGAGATTTCCTGAAAACCGCCGCTTTTGCCGCACTCGGCTCAGGCATGGCAATCAATCATGTATTTGCCGGAGGAAATGACGCTCCTTCCTTGTTCAACGTGAACAGTAGGGCAGGTGTAACCCCCAAAATGAAACTGCGTTTCTTCCCCTATGAACTGAAATTGCGCCATGTCTTTACAGTGGCCACCTACTCGCGTACTACCACTCCCGACGTTCAAGTCGAGATAGAATATGATGGCATTATCGGTTATGGTGAAGCCTCCATGCCCCCGTACCTGCAACACGAACTAGGCACGATGGACAGTGTACTGGCTTTTCTGAAGAAGGTGCAGGATGTTATCGGCCAATTCTCAGACCCCTTTCAGCTGGAAGATATACTGGCTTATATAGACAGCCTCTCGGCAGGGGATTCCGCTGCTAAAACTGCTGTGGACATCGCCTTGCACGACCTTGTGGGCAAACTGTTGCAAGCCCCTTGGTATAAGATATGGGGGTTGGACAAGGAAAAGACTCCCTCTACAACTTTCACCATCGGTATTGATACGGCCGACGTGGTGCGTGAAAAGACGAAAGAGTGTGCCGACCGGTTCAATATCCTTAAAGTGAAGCTGGGGCGGGAGAACGACAAGGAAATGATAGAGACCATCCGTTCGGTGACGGACCTTCCGATTGCCATTGATGCCAACCAGGGTTGGAAGGACAAACATCATGCGCTCGATATGATACATTGGCTGCACGAAAAAGGAATTGTCATGATAGAGCAACCGATGCCCAAGGAACAACTGGACGATATTGCATGGGTCACCCAGCAAAGCCCGTTGCCCATATTTGCCGATGAGTCCATTCAGCGTCTGAAGGATGTGGCAGGCTTGAAGGGTGCCTTTACGGGCATCAACATCAAGCTGATGAAGTGTACCGGCATGCGCGAAGCCTGGAAGATGGTGACTTTGGCACGTGCATTGGACATGAAAGTGATGGTAGGATGTATGACCGAGACCTCTTGTGCCATTACCGCTGCCTCCCAATTCTCTCCGGCAGTGGACTTTGCCGACTTGGACGGTAGTCTGCTGATTGCGAACGACCGTTTCAAGGGTATGGAGGTTGTGAAAGGTAAGATAACGTTGCCCGATTTGCCGGGTATTGGAGTGGTGAAGTTATGAGAAAGCTATTGTATACCGTCGCTCTGTTTGTGATGGCTTCTGCATGCAGCACGAAGCCCGAGAGCAAGCCCTATAATTGGGAGGACGACCTGTACCAACGTCTGCTTACGGATTTCTGTATGACGGAATCCCAGGTGAAGGACTATATCCGCAAGTATATTCCCGACGTGACCGATGAGCAGATGCGCCAGTGGGAAGCCTCCAAAGCTATGGAGTGCATGATGCTGGATGGAGAGAAACGCTATTTCCGCAATGCCGGACCTAATCTGTTTCGTGTGGACTCCACTTGCTATGACATCAAGATAGCCAAGGAAGGCACTTCGCCGAGTGGCAGCGAGAAAGTGAATATGGAGAACCTGCCCGAAATCATTTCTGCTGTGAAGAAAGAGGGCAAGGCCATTGTTGCGCCGAAGCGCATGCGCGTCACCTACACGTTGACCGTAGATACCAATGCCGTGCCTGCCGGGAAAATCATCCGTTGCTGGTTACCCTATCCCCGTCAGGACCAGGCCCGGCAGCAGGATGTCAAGTTCATTTCGGCCAGCGAACCGCAATACACCTTTTCGTCGCCCGAGTGCCGTCACAGTACATTGTACATGGAGAAACGTGCTGTCGAAGGCGAACCGACCGTATTCTCCGAAACCTTTGAGTTTACCGCCAACGGCGAATGGCATAATCTGAAGCCGGAAGACGTGCAGCCCTATGATACGACAACCGCCCTTTATAAGGAATATACTGCCGAGCGTGAGAAGCATATCGTCTTTTCCCCGCGCTTGCGCGAACTTGCTGCCAAATTGACAGCCGGTGAAACCAACCCCTACCTGAAAGCCAAACGTATCTTCCGTTGGGTGAATGACAACTTCCCGTGGGCTTCTGCACGCGAATATTCCACCATTGAGAATATCCCGGAATATGTGTTGGACAACCGTCACGGAGACTGTGGCCAAGTCAGCCTGCTGTTCATTACGCTTTGCCGCATCAGTGGTATTCCCGCACATTTCCAGAGCGGCTTCATGATGCATCCCCGTGCATGGAATCTGCACGATTGGGCAGAAGTCTATTTTGAGGGTGTGGGTTGGGTGCCTGCCGACCAGTCATTCGGCATTCCTGCCTTTGCTCGCAATGCCGACGAAGAATATTTCTTCCTGGGTGGTATAGACTCTTGGCGCATGATTGTGAACACTGATTACGGCATGCCGCTACAGCCCGAAAAGCAGTATCCCCGCAGCGAGACCGTCGACTTCCAGCGTGGCGAGGTGGAGTGGGAGGGAGGTAACCTCTACTTCCCGCAGTGGGACTACCACATGGACATTGATTACTTGAATTATTAAGGTACTATCTGCCCTCTAAAAACAGATGATGCGTTCAGCCCGAACACATCATCTGTTTGGTATAAACGCATCATCTGTTTACCCCAAATGCATCATCCGTTTCGGCCGCAACGGGTGATGCGTCTTTTTATGCCCTATCTGTCAGTTCTTTAACAGTCAGCAATCGTACATAAATGCTAATTTGTCAGTCTTTGCCGTTAACCGCTGTTAAGCCCTAAATATCCTCTGTTAAAAGAGAACAAAAAAGAGTGACAAGCGGAATAACTGAACGTTTTTTGTCGTTATTTTAACGTCGTAATGTTAAACGAGACTTGAATATTAACAATTTAAAGAATAGGAAGAATAGTATGAAACAGACAACAAAAAACATCCTTGGAGTTGCGGCTATCGTGCTCCTGAGCTCTGGAGTGGCTGGATTGACCACTTATAAGATGCTGAATAAGGAAAAGCCTGCCGCATTCAGCGAGTTGTTCCAACAGAACCCCAATAATCTGCTACCGGCGGCTTTCCATGCAACGGATGCCCAGCCTGTGGATTTGACACAAGCAGCGGAGAGTTCGCTCCATGCTGTAGTGCATATACGTGCCACTCAGTTGAGTAAGACCCAGACGGTGCAAGAACAGCCGGATATTTTTGACTTCTTCTTTGGAGACGGTCGTGGACGCCAGCGCCAGATACAGACCCAGCCGCGTGTAGGTTTCGGTTCGGGTGTCATCATCTCCAAAGACGGATATATTGTGACGAACAATCACGTGGTGGAAGGTGCTGATGAAATCACCGTGAAACTGAATGACGACCGTGAGCTGAAAGGACGCATCATCGGTACTGACCCCAGTACGGACTTGGCGCTGATTAAGATTGAAGGGGATGACTTCCCGACAATTCCGGTTGGTGACTCCGATCAGTTGAAGGTGGGGGAATGGGTGTTGGCAGTAGGTAATCCGTTCAACCTGAACTCTACCGTAACAGCTGGTATCGTCAGTGCAAAAGCCCGTTCCATTGGCTCTTCTGCCTCCAACGGACAAGCTGCAAACATCCAGTCTTTCATTCAGACGGATGCTGCCATCAACCAAGGTAACAGTGGTGGTGCGTTGGTGAATGCCAAAGGCGAGCTGGTTGGTATCAATGCCATGCTTTACTCACCCACGGGTGCTTATTCCGGTTATGGTTTTGCCATCCCTACCAGCATTATGACAAAGGTGGTAGCCGACTTGAAACAGTTTGGTACCGTGCAGCGCGCGCTCCTTGGCATCAAGGGTAGTGATTTGAGCACAGACCTGCAGATGGACGAACGCTGGACCGAAGAACTGAAGAAGAAGGCCGACGAACTTGGTGTGAAAGAGGGTATCTATGTGGCCGAAGTTGTTGAAGGTGGTTCCGCTGCCGGCGTCTTGAAGGAAAACGATGTAATCATAGCATTGAACGGCAAGAAGATTCACAAGTTCTCGGATTTGCAGGAAATGCTGGCAAAACACCGTCCGGGCGACAAAGTGAAGGTAACGGTGGTTCGTGACAAGAAGGAAAAGGAATTCGAAATCACGCTGAAGAATGAGCAAGGCACTACGAAGGTAGTGAAGGATGCCGGAATGGAAATCTTGGGTGCAGCCTTCAAGCCCGTATCTTCCGAGCTGAAGAAGCAGTTGAACCTGGGGTACGGTCTGGAAGTTACCGGGGTTACCAATGGTAAGATGGCCGATGCAGGTATTCGCAAGGGCTTCATCATTCTGAAAGCCAACGGAGTGCCGATGAAGACGGTGGACGATTTGGAAAAGGCGATGAAAGAGGCAAGAAAGTCTCCTGAGCAAGGTTTGTTCATCACCGGTATGTTCCCGTCAGGAAAACGTGCAATGTATGCCGTTGATTTGACTCAAGAATAAAAAATAGGGATAGTTAGGTAAGAAGATTGTAATATTAGCTAACAATAGCGAAAAAGGGGGTGTCGGTACAATACATACCGGCATCCTTTTTGTTATATAGGATAAGATATAAATAAGGTGAAAAAGTTGGGATGAAATTATTGTAACAAAATAATTTGTCGTACCTTTGCAACCCAAATCTGTATTATAAGAATGAGACAACTTAAAATTACAAAAAGTATCACTAACAGAGAGAGCGCTTCTCTTGACAAGTATTTGCAGGAAATCGGTCGCGAAGACCTCATTACTGTTGAAGAGGAAGTGGAGCTCGCTCAGCGCATCCGCAAGGGTGACCGTGTTGCACTGGAGAAATTGACACGTGCCAATCTGCGTTTCGTTGTATCTGTGGCCAAGCAGTACCAAAACCAAGGTTTGAGTTTGCCCGACTTGATTAACGAGGGTAATTTAGGACTGATCAAGGCTGCCGAAAAGTTCGATGAAACACGTGGTTTCAAGTTCATCAGTTATGCAGTATGGTGGATACGTCAGTCCATTCTGCAGGCTTTGGCAGAGCAGTCGCGTATTGTACGTCTTCCGTTGAACCAGGTAGGCTCGCTGAATAAAATCAGCAAGGCCTTCTCCAAGTTCGAGCAGGAAAACGAACGTCGTCCGTCTCCTGAAGAGCTTGCCGATGAACTGGAAATCCCTGTTGACAAAATCTCTGATACGCTGAAGGTGTCCGGCCGTCACATTTCGGTGGACGCACCTTTTGTAGAAGGAGAGGACAACAGCTTGCTCGATGTGCTGGTCAACGACGACTCCCCTATGGCCGACCGCTCTTTGGTGAACGAGTCTCTTGCGAGGGAAATTGATAGAGCTCTTTCTACGTTAACCGATAGGGAAAAAGAAATCATACAGATGTTTTTCGGTATCGGACAGCAGGAAATGACATTAGAGGAAATCGGCGACAAATTCGGCTTGACCCGTGAGCGTGTGCGTCAGATTAAGGAAAAAGCAATCAGAAGATTAAGACAAAGTAATCGTAGTAAATTGCTCAAATCTTATTTGGGATAAATAAGAAATATCAGTTTCCGACAAATAGAAGGAATTAAAAAACCGTACGTCTTTAGTAGGCGTGCGGTTTTTTTTATATCTTTGCCCCATTGATAATTCATAACTTATAACTCATAACTCAATGAAATACGTTCGTATATTTTGTGCCGTAGCTTTGGTTTTTGCGTTGTGCTCGGCTTTTACAATGAAAGATAAGGAAAAGGCTGTATATGCTTTTGGTGTGGCGGCTTCTTTCAATGACTCCATCGTATATTATACAGATATCCAGGTATTGGACAGCGTAGAGCTGGATAAGAATGGATTCTTGCCCAAGCGTGATTTATACACTTACCAGCTTAAGAACTATCTGGAGTACAATCTGAAGAAGCCGGACTATACTTGCATGATTTATTTCTCTGAAAACAAGAAAAAGTTGGAAAAAGAGGCTGTAAAGGTAAAAGGCAAGTATAAGAAGAGTAAGAATATGGTTTTGCAGGTGGTGAAGCCCGAGGCTTTCACATTTACAAAACCGCAGGAATAATTTAGGGAATATACATATGATGAAATCCAGACTCTTTCTACTATTGTGGATGTGCTGCTCGGTTTTGCTGACAGCATGCGAAAACGACGAACCGACGCCGCAGCCTCCCGTTGAAGGTAGTCGTACGGTACTGGCTTATCTGGCTTCGGATAATAGTTTGTCCAGCTTTGCACTGGCAGATTTGGAGGAAATGAGGTTGGGTATGGAGAAAGTGAGCGCTAACAACGTGCATTTGCTGGTATATATAGATTCCAATTCTTCACCGCGTCTCATAGAGCTGAAAAATGAAGGTGGAAAATTGGTGGAAAATACGGTAAAGACATACGAAAACCGTAATTCGGTAGGTGTGGCTGAGACACTGGAAGTGTTTGATGACGTCTTTAAAAACGATGAATATAGAGCTGAAAGCTATGGTCTGATTTATTGGTCTCATGGAGATGGCTGGATTCCCAATCCGCTTCCCTCTACCAAGTGGGTAGGACAAGATGACAATCGTTTTACAGGTACTCATTATATGAATATTGACGATTTTGTTTCTATTTTATCTGCAGATTTTGTTCCTCATTTTGATTTTGTCTTATTCGATGCTTGCTTTATGCAGTCCATCGAAGTGGCTTATGCCCTGCGCAACTTTACCGATTATTACATTGGCTCGCCCACGGAAATTCCCGGACCGGGTGCACGCTATGATGTGCTTGTTCCTGCACTGTTCTCGGATGATGAAGTAGCGTTGAAAGTGGCTGCTGCTTATTATGAGCCTTACAAGGAAATTTATTTAGGGCAATGGTTTCAGAATGATCCTTGGAATGCAGGCGTATCTGTTTGCATGTTGAAAAGTTCAGAGTTAGAATCTTTAGCAAGCATCACAAAGCAGATATTGCCTGAAAGTGCTGATGGTGAGGAATTACGTTCTATGGTCTTTGATTACGACCAACGCTCTGAAAGAGAGGGTCATGTTGGTTATTATGACTTTGCGCAAATGATGCAGAGACTGACAGACGCTTCTAGCTTTGCTGTCTGGAAACAGGTGTATGAGCTTGCTGTTCCCTATTGGCGAACTACACCCAAGAATTGTTCTGGTTATGCTGGCATGTTCTCTATGGAAGGTTCAAGCGGTGTTTCCCATTATATACCGTCTGCTTCCAAACAATCGGCTGCCGCAGCGTTTCGCTCCACGGAGTGGTATCAGTCTGCCGGTCTTTCCAAGCTTGGCTGGTAAGGCTATTCAAAACTGCATGTTGAAAGTCAAAAGGAGAAAAGGAAACACAAATTACACGAATTACACAAATGTTCTTTTGTAGAATGTTTATTATCAGTGATTATCATTCTATAAATTTGTGTTCAAATATTCATTATAACATCCTCCCGGAAAAGTCTATGAGCGCTTTCTCATAATCTGTTTTCAGGCGCAGATTACGCGAATTACACGGATTGAGTTCATCAAATCTACGTAATCCGCGCCTGAAATATATCCGTCAAGCGTACTTTTACCTCCTCTTTTTATACCCGTTATCATTAAAAATAAGTCCTTTGTTAATATTTTCCTTTGGAAATTATGTTTTATCGAAAATAATTCTTTTCTTTGCATCGTCAAACTTAAAAAACGAAGAATTATGAAATATGTAATCATTGGCGGTGTAGCAGGTGGAGCCACGGCAGCCGCCCGACTGAGAAGAGTAGACGAAATGGCTGACATCCTTTTATTGGAGAAAGGCCCTTACATCTCGTACGCTAATTGTGGTTTACCTTATTATATAGGCGGAGTAATAGCAGAGCGTGAGAAACTGCTGGTACAGACACCCGAATCTTTCGGCAAGCGTTTCCGCATTGATGTACGCGTGCAGAATGAAGTAATCGCCATCCATCCCAAAAACAAGACCGTTACCATACGCAACGTGGAAGGTAAGGAGTACGACGAAAGCTATGACAAACTTTTGCTTTCTCCCGGTGCCAACCCCGTGAAGCCCCCCTTGGAAGGCATTAATTCCGAAGGTATCTTCACGTTGCGCAATGTAGAAGATACCGACCACATCAAGGCTTATATCTCGGACAAGCAGGTGAAGCGCGCCGTGGTGGTAGGTGCCGGTTTCATCGGATTGGAGATGGCAGAGAACCTGCATCATGCCGGTGTCCATGTGTCCGTAGTCGAAATGGGCAATCAGGTGATGGCGCCTATCGACTTCTCCATGGCGGCACCCATCCATCAGCATCTGTTACAGAAAGGTGTCTCCCTCTATCTGGAAGAAGGTGTAACGCATTTCAAGCGTACGGACAACGGAATCACCGTATTCCTGAAAAGCGGAAAGACCATTCCTGCCGATATGGTGCTACTCTCCATCGGTGTGCGTCCTGCCACTGCATTGGCGCAACAAGCCGGCTTGAAGCTGGGCGAGATGGGCGGTATCTGGGTAGACGAACACTTGGAGACTTCCGAAAAAGACATCTATGCCGTGGGCGATGCCATCGAATATCCCCATCCGCTGACCGGAAAGCCGTGGCTCAATTACCTGGCAAATCCTGCCAACCGCCAGGGACGTATCGTTGCTGATAATATGGTGTTTGGCAATACTGTTTCTTACGAAGGAGCTATCGGCACCTCCATTGCCAAAGTATTCGACATGACGGTAGCCTCTACGGGCCTTGCAGCCAAACGCTTGAAGCAGTGGGGCATGGAATATCAAAGCTCGGTGACTCACTCGGCATCTCATGCCGGTTACTATCCGGATGCCCTGCCTTTGACCTTGAAACTGACTTTCCATCCCAAAACCGGTAAACTCTATGGTGCGCAATGTATCGGTTACGAGGGAGTGGACAAGCGAATCGACCAGATAGCCGGACTCATCAAGCGGGGTGGCACAGTCTACGATTTGATGGAGACGGAGCACACGTATGCGCCTCCTTTCTCCTCGGCCAAAGACCCCATCGCTATTGGCGGCTATGTAGCATCGAACATTATCAGCGGTGCTATGCCTGTCATCTCTTGGCGCGAGCTGGTAGAAGAGAAGGATAAAGTGATGCTGATAGATACCCGTACGCCCGAGGAATTCTCTTTCGGCACCATTCCGGGAGCCGTCAATATTCCGTTGGACGAAATGCGCGAACATTTGGCAGAGATACCTACAGACAAGCCGGTAGTGCTTTTCTGTACTGTGGGTCTGCGCGGTTATCTGTCCCTGCGCATCCTGATGGGGCGCGGCTATCGCAATGTGCGCAATCTGATAGGTGGTTATAAGACCTACTCCACGGCAACAGCACCTCTGCCGTTTCCATCTGCTCCGGCAGGCGGCGGCTCTTCTTCTTCGGTAGAGGCTGCTACTGATGATGTTCCTGCGGATGCATCAGTGTCCAAGAAGGAAACGTTGAAGATAAATGCTTGCGGTTTGCAATGTCCGGGACCTATCATGCAGGTGAAAAAGGCGATGGATAGCATTGCTGTGGGCGAGCGTGTGGAGATTGTGGCAACCGATGCCGGTTTTGCACGCGATGCTTCTGCCTGGTGTGATACGACGGGAAATAAATTGATAGAGAAGCATGACGAGAAAGGACGCTATACGGTAGTCATCGAGAAAGGTGCTCCGGCTTGTACATCTGCTTCCAATGTTTCCGCAGCCAGGGGTAGGGGAAAGACGCTGATTCTGTTCAGTGACGACCTGGACAAAGCGCTGGCAACCTTCGTACTAGCAAACGGAGCAGCGGCAACGGGACAGAAAGTAACCATTTTCTTCACCTTCTGGGGACTGAACGTCTTGAAGAAAGTGCAGAAACCCAGTGTGCAGAAGGACTTCTTCGGCAAGATGTTCGGCATGATGCTGCCGTCCAGCTCTTTGAAACTGAAGTTGTCGCAGATGAATATGTTTGGCATGGGCAGCCGCATGATGCGCTTCTTGATGAAGCGCAAGGGAGTGGATTCTTTGGAGTCGTTGCGCTCGCAGGCATTGGCGCAGGGAGTGGAATTCATTGCTTGCCAGATGTCTATGGATATGATGGGCATCCAGCACGAAGAACTTCTGGATGAAGTAACCATCGGCGGCGTGGCTACCTATATGGAACGTGCGGACAAGGCAAATGTGAACTTATTTATATAGGAGGACAAGATATGGAGACTTTATGTAAAATCCGTGATGTTTATCGGGCTATTGCCGAGTTCGAGGTGCAGTTTACGCAGATGTATGATTTATCGCTGAATGAAGGAATGTTGTTGTGCACGCTGCTCAATACTCCTAAGCTTACCTCTAGTGAGATAGCCGAGGCACTGGGTTTGTCTGCCTCCAACACTTCAAAGGTCATTCGCTCTGTCGAGGGAAAGAAGCTCATTACCCGTCTGATAGGTAAGGAAGATAAGCGTCAGATGCGTTTTTCTCTTACGACAGAAGGCAAGAACCGGATTTCGGATATTAAGAATGCTACTTTCGAATTGTCGGGGTTGTTGCAGCAGGTAGTTAGCCTCGTATAGTTTTGTGTAAAAGCGAATTAATATCGTGTTTGCAGGAAGTTAATATCCTGCGGACACGATATTTGTTTTTTGTAGGACACGTTATTAACTTCTTGCACGACATGTTGTTGGTATCGTGTATTGCACGCTATTAATTGTTTGTATCCTTTATAAATCGCCTATATACTCAGTCGTATTTCTGTAAAGGAACACAAGTTTGATACCAAAGAAATAAATTGAAACTTTCTATGTCAATTGCCCAATATTGTTTTACTTTGCTCTTAAATAGTAAGCAATACAGCAATTGATATGCAGAAATTATTGTCTTTGCCGCCTAATCTGGTGTCGGCATTCTATGAACTGGAAAATGTGGACCGTACGGAATGGTTTTGTACTTCCGACCCGGTGGGAATGAAACTTGGCTCGGGAGGGGGAACTACCTGGCTCTTGAGAGAATGGCAGAAGGAACGGGAGCGGGCGCATCTGGCAGAGGAGCCTATTCCAACAGAGAAAAGCCTTCCAGCAGAGAAGCGTATTCTACTGCATGCCGGAGGACAAAGCCGTCGTTTACCGGGATATGCACCGTCGGGCAAGATATTGACCCCGATTCCGGTGTTTCGCTGGGCGCGTGGACAAAAACTGGGACAGAATTTATTATCCCTTCAGCTCCCACTTTACGAAAAGATAATGGAGCGGGCTCCCGAAAGACTGCGTACGCTGATTGCCAGTGGTGACGTATATATCCGTGCGGAAAAGCCGCTTCAAGAGATTCCCGATGCAGATGTGGTGTGCTATGGACTGTGGGTAGACCCGTTGCTCGCCACACATCATGGTGTGTTTATCTCGGACCGGAATCAACCGGAATCCTTGGATTTCATGCTTCAGAAACCCTCTCTGGAAGAATTGGAAAACCTCTCCAAGACACATCTCTTTTTAATGGATATCGGCATCTGGCTATTGAGCGACCGGGCCGTTGACTTGCTGATGAAACGTTCGCAGAAGGCAGATGGGGCTTTGGACGTGGATACGCCATATTCCGACTTGAAATACTATGACTTGTATGCTGACTTTGGCTTGTCCTTAGGAAATCATCCCCGTATTGAGGATGAAGAGCTGAATAGCCTCTCCGTCGCCATATTGCCTTTGCCCGGAGGCGAATTCTACCATTATGGAACAAGCCGCGAACTGTTGTCTTCAACCGTCACCTTACAGAATAAGGTCTACGACCAGCGCCAGATTATGCACCGGAAGTTGAAGCCCAATCCGGCCATCTTTGTGCAGAATGCAGAAGTGCATCTCCCCCTTACTCCGAAGAACGACAGTCTTTGGATTGAAAATAGCTTTGTTGGGGCTTCTTGGCGGCTGGGGGCACGGCAGATTATCACGGGTGTTCCCAAGAATGACTGGAGGCTGACCATTCCAGACGGTATCTGCATTGATATAGTTCCGCTTGCCGACCAGCGCTGGGCAGTACGCCCCTATGGTTTTGACGATACTTTTAAGGGGGATATTCGGGATGAAAAGACACTGTTCCTTGGAATGTCGTTTTCGGAATGGCTGGCTGAACGGGAATTGTCGGTGGAAGACATCACCGGCAGAAAAGAGGACCTGCAGGCTGCTGCCATCTTCCCGGTTGTGGAAGATAAAGAGCAGATGGGGACAGTGCTTCGATGGATGGTTTCCGAACCGGGCTTGACGGAAGGAAAGGCTGTCTGGCTGGAAAGTCGTCGGTTGTCCGCCGACGAAATTTCAGCACAAGCCGACTTGCGTCTGCTGTATGCACAGCGGGAGAGCTTCTGCAAAGGAAACTGGGAAGTGCTGGCACGCAACCATGCAAAGAGTGTATTCTATCAACTCGACTTGATGGATGTGGCCGGTGAATTCCATAAATTCGGCATTGACAAGCCGGAAGTGTTGCCGACAGATGCCTCGCTGATGCAGCGTATCCATAACCGGATGCTGCGTGCACAGATTGAGAAGCTGGACGGAAGGGACTTCAAGGCAGACGAGCAGGCCGCATTCAATTTGTTGCGCGAAGGATTGCTGACTGATTTGTATGAACGCAAGAGCAGTCCTCGCCTGAATGTGTATAGTGACCAGATTGTATGGGGGCGTAGCCCCGTACGCATAGATATGGCGGGAGGATGGACGGACACTCCGCCTTACTCCTTGTTTGCCGGTGGGAGTGTGGTGAATATTGCCATTGAACTGAACGGGCAGCCGCCTTTACAAGTGTACATCAAACCTTGCGCGGAGCATCGCATCGTGTTGCGCTCCATTGATATGGGAGCCATGGAGGTGGTGAATACTTTTGAGGAATTGCAATCCTATTGCATGATAGGTTCCCCCTTTTCCATTCCCAAAGCAGCATTGGCGCTGGCCGGGTTTGTTCCGGCTTTTTCAGAAACGGCTTATCCTTCGCTGGAAAAACAACTGGAAGCCTTCGGCACAGGTATAGAGATTACATTGCTTTCTGCCATACCTGCAGGTTCCGGTCTGGGCACAAGCTCCATTTTGGCTTCTACTGTCTTGGGTTCATTGAGTGACTTTTGCGGACTGATGTGGGATAAGAACGAAATATGCCGCCGTACGCTTGCCCTGGAACAGTTGCTGACGACCGGTGGCGGTTGGCAAGACCAATACGGTGGGGTACTGCAAGGTATCAAACTGTTGCAGACGGAGGCTGGATTTGCCCAGCAGCCATTGGTACGCTGGTTGCCCGAGCATTTGTTTACCCATCCGGAATACCGCGATTGCCATCTGCTGTATTATACGGGCATTACGCGTACAGCCAAGGGCATCCTTGCAGAAATAGTACGCTCCATGTTCCTCAACTCTTCCCTGCACCTGGGGTTATTAGAAGAGATGAAAGCACATGCCTTGGATATGGCCGAAGCCATTCAACGGAATGACTTCAAGAGTTTCGGAACACTGGTAGGCAAGACATGGATGCAGAAGAAGGCACTGGACAGTGGAACAAATCCTCCTGCCGTAGAGGACATCATCCGTCAGATAAAAGACTATACCTTAGGATATAAACTGCCGGGAGCCGGTGGGGGAGGTTATCTGTATATGGTGGCTAAGGATCCGCAGGCAGCCCTGCGCATCCGTGAGACCTTGACGCTGAATGTACCGAATCCGAGAGCCAGGTTCGTAGAAATGTCACTCTCGGATAAGGGATTCCAGGTGTCGCGGAGCTGAAATTCATCATTCATGATGATACGGCCCCCCGTTCAGTATGGTCATCGCCCGGTAGAGTTGCTCCACAAAGATGAGGCGCACCATCTGATGGGAAAAGGTCATGCGTGAGAGGGACATCTTCTCGTGTGCCGCTTCGTACACTTTGGGGGAGAATCCGTAAGGGCCTCCGATAATAAATACCAGCCGTTTGTTCACGGTATTCATCTTGCGCTTCATATAGTCTGCAAACTCTATGGAGCGCATTTCTTTTCCACCTTCGTCCAGCAGTACGACCACATCTCCCGGCTGGAGAGCTTTCAATATCAGTTCCCCTTCCTTTTCCTTCTGCACTTCCATGGAGAGACTCTTGGTGTTTTTCAGTTCGGGGATGACTTCCATCTCGAATGAGAGATAACGCTTGGTACGTTGCACATAGTCGTTGATGGCTGTTATAAAGTGTTGTTCTACAGTTCGTCCTACAACGAGCAGAGTAGTTTTCATACTGGTTCTGTTTTGATTAGCGCACAAATTTAGCATTTTTTTATTGTATTTTGAGACAAATGCTTACCTTTGCCTATCATAAATACTTGTGAAAATGAAAAAACGGGTAATCTTTTTGTTGACCGGTCTCTTCATTTGGACGTCTGTGCTGCTGGCCCAGAATGTTCCCGAGGGAGTGATTGGAGCCTTCAAGGAAGGAAACTCTCAGGAGCTCAACAAGTATCTGGGTGACAAGGTCGATTTAATCATTCAGAATAAGTCGACCCACGCCGATAAGCGGACGGCAGAGGGCACAATGGCTGCTTTCTTCTCCAACCACAAGGTCGGCAGTTTTAATGTGAACCATCAGGGGAAGCGCGATGAGTCCGGTTTCGTCATCGGTACCTTGATGACCGCAAATGGAAACTTTCGGGTGAATTGTTTCTTCAGAAAAGTACAGAACAAATATGTCATACATCAAATAAGGATAGATAAAACAGATGAATAAGGAAGAAGAATTGATTGACAGGCTGATAGACCTGGCTTTCGCCGAAGATATAGGCGATGGAGACCATACAACCCTTTCGTGCATTCCTGCTACGGCAATGGGCAAATCCAAACTGTTGATAAAAGAACCGGGCATCCTGGCCGGTATCGAGATAGCAAAGGAGGTGTTCCGCCGTTTCGATCCTACCATGAAGGTGGAAGTGTTCATTAATGACGGTACAGCCGTAAAGCCGGGTGATGTGGCCATGATTGTGGAAGGCAAGATACAGTCTTTGTTGCAAACGGAGCGTCTGATGCTGAACATCATGCAGCGCATGAGTGGCATTGCCACCATGACACATAGGTATGCCGAGCAACTGAAAGGTACGAATACCCGTGTACTCGATACCCGCAAGACTACTCCGGGCATGCGTATCCTCGAGAAAATGGCAGTGAAAATCGGTGGCGGTGTAAACCACCGTATCGGCTTGTTCGATATGATTTTGCTGAAAGACAACCATGTGGACTTTGCCGGAGGAATCGACAAGGCTATCAACCGTGCGAAGGAATATTGCAAGGAAAAAGGCAAGGACCTCAAGATAGAAATAGAAGTGCGCAACTTCGACGAATTGCAGCAGGTGCTCGACCTGGGCGGTGTAGACCGTATCATGTTCGACAACTTTACGCCGGCAATGACAAAGAAGGCCGTAGAGATGGTAGGCGGCCGCTATGAAACGGAATCTTCCGGCGGCATCACGTTTGATACGCTCCGCGACTATGCCGAATGCGGTGTAGACTTTATCTCAGTCGGTGCGCTGACCCATTCTGTGAAGGGATTGGATATGAGTTTTAAAGCATGTTGACAAAGGCAGAACGCGTTATTGCAGAATAATAAGGAAAGCCTCTCATAAAGAATGCTGCATTAAGGCAGATTTATGAGAGGCTTTCTCTTGATAACCGGTAGAGTAATGGCACCCGGAAAAACAGATGGTGTATTTGGGAGAAACAGATGGTCTGTTTGGGGCAGATAGATGATGCGTTTGGCTGTAACGGATGATGTGTTTCAATGGATAAATAGCGTAGGAAGGTATGAAAAACATAACATGGAATAAAGTAAAAACAACTGTCAAAGGTTGGCAAGTGGGAGACTACATCCGGCAGACTTCCATTGTGGTGATTGGTGTACTGATTACCTTTGCCGGTAGTGAGTTGGTTACTCAAAACTCCGAGAAGAAAGATATTCAAGCCACCATGTCGCTGATTAGGGATGAACTGAAAAGCAACCGGGAGAATTATGAGAGTATCGTTTCAGAGTTTAGAGAGGATGAACGTCTTTCCAGCTTATTGGTGGAGTATGACTTAAAGCATCGGACGATACCGGAAGATTCATTGATACAGTTCCGCTTTCTTATGGGGCATATCCGCAGTTTTTATTATAGTCAGAATGCATTGGATATACTTAAAAACTCCATGTTGATGCAGAAGATTTCAGATAAAGAGCTACTGTTGCAGTTGACCGGAATCTATGAGGTATTGGATGGATTTAGGGCGACTATGAATGGCTATTACGATATGAAGGACGAAATTATGGTTCCTTTCCATTTGGCATTGACTGACGAACAGACGGACCAGATAAATCGTGGAGGATATGAGGCGTGGGATATTTACTTGTCGGACAGGTCGGTACGGAACTTTGTCAGGGTAGCGCGGAACTATTTTACGCCGGACTATGTAGAACGTGTGGGAAAACGTATAGACGAGGCAATACAAGCGCTTGAGAAAAAGTATCATTTAGAATGAAAAGATATGGGAAAGACAAGCTTTAACAGGTTGAACCATAAGATAAAAAGCTGGCGCATAGGTGATTATTTCCGTCAGTTCAGTATTGTGGCTGCGGGCATCATTGTCACTTTCTGGGGAAACGACCGGATTACCGAGAACGCCCGCCAAAAGGAAGTGCGTGCTACGATGCAGCTGATAACGGAAGAGTTGGAATATAATAAGCAGGAGCTCCGTAATATAAAGCACTTGTTGGATATTGACATACACATGAGTCTGCTGTTGAAGGAACATGATATGGATGTATCCAAGATACCGACAGATACTCTGTGGAAGTATGGCAAGCTTTTCAATAATATGGATGAATTCTCTTATAGGACAGATGCGCTGGATGTGCTGAAAGGTTCTTCATTGATGCAGTATATACCGGACAAACGTATGTTGCAGGATGTATTGCAGACTTATTTTGAGTTGGGCAGGAAACAGAGGGATGTCGGTGATTACTATGCAACGAAAACAGATGCTCTTATGAGTGCTGCCATGTCCAGGGAGTTGGCGCATGTTTTTGATGGTGACGACAGTCTTCGGGACCAGGCCTTGTTTCTTGTGCAGTATAAGAAATTTATCAATTACGTCAACATGGTTCCCGGTTTTCTGTATTGGCATGAATTTGATGAATTGGATGAAAGGCTGGCCAAGCAGATTCAAGTATTGAAAGCCAAATATAAGTAATCTCCGTTCTTTAACATCTTTTTATATTTAATTCAGCAGCATTTTCAAAAATGCTGCGTCTAACTAACAAACGACGCGAAGAGGCGTCCGTAAAACGAGCACTGACATTGGAAAATGAGATAGAACTGATTGAGGGCTGCCGGGCAGGAAAGGATTCCGCCCGAAAGGAATTATACACCCTCTACTCCAAGCAGATGCTGGCGGTATGTTACCGCTATACGGGCGATGTCGATGCGGCCCATGACGTATTGCACGATGGCTTCATCAAAATTTTCACCCACTTCACCTTCCGTGGCGAATGTGCATTGAGTACCTGGGTGACAAGGGTAATGGTGACGCAGGCGATAGACTACCTGCGGAAACAGCAACGTTTCAGCCAACTGGTGGTGAATGAGGAACAGTTGCCCGACATTCCGGATGAAGCGAGCATTGTCGAAACTGGAGGCCGTATTTCCGAAGAAATGCTGATGGCGTTCGTGGCGGAACTTCCCGATGGATGCCGTACTGTATTCAACTTATACGTCTTTGAGGAGAAATCGCACAAGGAAATAGCCGAAATCCTCCACATCAAAGAGCATTCGTCTACCTCGCAGTTGCATCGTGCTAAGTGTTTGTTGATAAAAAGAATTAAAGAATATACTGAATATGAGAGAAAATGATGAAATAACCGGTTTGTTCCGCAGTCGTCTTGCCGGCGCAGAGATGACAGTGCGGGAGGACTTCTGGGAAGGGTTGCAACGTGACTTGCCGTCACCGGTTGCCGCAAAAGGCAGGAGGCAGCTTTTTCTTTCTCCGAGGTTTCACCGCGTAGCCGCAGCCGCCTCTGTTGTATTTGTACTGGGAGCTGCTTCTGCCGCTTTCTGGTATTTCTCTCCGAAAGAGGAAATCAAGGAGGCCTTTACACAAGTGGCGGCCATGACGCCGGAAGGTAACTTGAACGGGGATGTGGTGCAGGAAAGTTTTCCCTCTATCCATCAGGCCAACCCCATGGCACAAAAGCCCGGTACACAGCATCCCGCCAACGGCATTCCGGCAGGATTGACGGCGCAGGCCGATGAGGATGAATCCATGTCTGTCCATGTTTCCATCCGGATTACCCAACGGGTGTACGGAAACCAGCAGCAGCCGGGAAACGGTTATTACAGTAACGGAACTCCGGCCGGAAACGGGAACTACCATTCAAATCCTGGCCATAAGGATGCTGATATCGATAGAATGCTGCCATCTTCTGAGGAAGAACCGGCAAAGTCTGTGGCTGTATCGCCATCTAAGCCCCGTAATTGGGCATTGAAAGCAGGCATCGGCACTTCCCTGCCGAAAGGGAATTTCCATATGCCGTTCACGGCCGGGGTAAGCGTGGAACGTTGTTTGAACAAGCATTTCTCCTTGGAAGCCGGTCTTCAGTATAATTGCTTGGATGGTGACCATACGTTGCATACGCTGGGAATTCCGGTAAGGCTGAACATGATGCTGGCCAGTACGCCGAAAGTGGATTTCTATGCTATGGTAGGTGGAGTAGCCGAGAAATGCATTGCAGGTGCTCCGGACAATGGTTTCGGTGCAGAGCCGGTACAGTTGTCGGTTGCTGCCGGAGTAGGGGTACGCTATAAAATGAACAACCGTTTTGCCTTGTTTGCAGAGCCGTCTGTATCCCATCATTTCGATACGGACTCGCAGACAAGAACCTTGCGTACGGAACGGCCCACCAATCTGAATCTGTTGTGCGGCGTGCGCATGACTTATTAATCTTAAATACCATACAAATATGAAGACTCTATACAATAAATTACATATATTCGGGCAGACTATGCTGCTCGTATTCTTTACTCTTTCTGTTCTCTCTTTGGGCTCTTGCAGCAAAGAAACGTTGGACTACAACCATCCGGATGTAGACTTGTTTGTCAAGCAGTTGAAGGCTGGCAAATATTCTACCCAAAGTCCGGATGGATTGAGTAACATGCCCAAGTTCACTTCCGAAGATATAGAGGAATTGCTGAAGTATGCCGAGGACTTGACGGTCATTCCCTCTTTCCCCCTGGCTCCGGTATCCTATTCGGCAGGTGGCAAGCTGCGTTTGGGCGAATGCATCCTGTGGACGGTAGAGACTATCCGCCTCGGGAACAATGCTTCGATGGGATGCAAGATGGTACATACGGATGCGGAGAATTATGAAGGTATCTATTTCCTTTCGGACGAAGAGGTGCTGGATGCCGCTTCGCGCTACCGCCGCTGGTGGGAAACCCGTAAGTATCCACGGACTATGTGGACGATTGATCCCTGCTATGACGAACCGCTTTGTGGCAGCGGATATATGTGGTGGTGAAATGTTTTTAGGGATTAAGTAATCAAAACTGTCAGGTGAAGATATCTATACTTGTTTGGGGGCTGCTCTGTGCAGTAGCCTTCCCTTGCTATGCCCAAAACTGGACCCCTCAGGACTCGTTGAGGCTGAACCGGTTGCTGAAGGGCGAGGGGGAGGTAAAACTGAATCCGGAGGTATTGCAGGAATTGGAAATGAACAATTCTCTGGGTACTCCGAAAGCGGTGATGGACAAGTCGTGGATGGATTTTGATAATTCATTGCCCGTCATGCCGAAAGCGCCCGAGAAAAAAGTGGTGCTTACCTTACGTCCTTATACAGCCAATACCAAATATAATTGGGACCCCATTTATCAGAAAAAAATCAAGGTAGACAAGGATACTTGGCGAGGAGATGAATTCTATGCGCTTAAGATTCTGATGATTCCTACGAACTGGGCTAAACATCCGTTTGATGCCGGTCCGCGTGAGACGGTGGAGCAGATTGAAGCAACCGGTTTGCGTTACCGGGTGACGGAGCGGGCCAATAATATGGCTGTGGGCGGTTGGCAGGGTGCCAGTGGCGGTGGAATTTCCGGTTTAGACCTGATGACACCTTTTACCCGTGAGTTTTGGAATTTCAAAGGCCGCAAGCGCCGTGCCCGTACGCTGGAAGTATTGAAGGCGTATGGAGATTCGATAACTGTTTTGGAACAACAGTAATTTATCACTTTTTGTCAAATTTTGAACTTTCTTCTTCCTCCTTTTGTTTTCATTAGTAAACCTTTAAAAAAAGTAAGAATGAACAGAGTGACTTCTCTATTCGGAATAAGATATCCGATAATTCAAGGTGGCATGGTGTGGTGTAGCGGCTGGAGACTTGCTGCTGCTGTAAGCAATGCGGGAGGGCTGGGCTTGCTCGGCGCAGGTTCGATGCATCCCGAAACGTTGCGGGAGCATATCAGGAAATGCCGTGAGGCTACGCATCATGCTTTTGGTGTGAATATTCCCTTGATGTATCCCCAGATAGAAGAGATAATGCAGATTGTGGCCGACGAGGGAGTGAAGATTGTATTTACATCTGCCGGCAGCCCGAAGAAATGGACTGGTTGGTTGCACGAGCGTGGCATCACGGTGGTGCATGTTGTTTCGTCCTCGCGTTTTGCCGTGAAGGCAGAAGAGGCGGGTGTCGATGCAATAGTTGCCGAAGGCTTCGAAGCCGGTGGGCACAATGGGAGGGAGGAGACTACCACTCTGTGTCTGATACCTGCTGTACGTGCAGTTACTACACTTCCGCTGATTGCCGCCGGTGGCATTGCAACGGGTGAGGCCATGCTGGCTGCCCGGGTGCTGGGTGCGGAAGGTGTACAGATTGGTACACGCTTTGCCTTGACGGCAGAGAGTTCTGCAAGCGAGGTGTTCAAGGATTACTGCTTGCATTTGGAAGAAGGGGATACCCGTCTGCTTTTGAAGAAATTGGCTCCGGTGCGTCTGGTGCGCAATAACTTTCGCAGCGCCGTAGAGGCTGCTGAGGCTGTGGGAGCTTCAGAGGAAGAACTTCGTATCCTTTTAGGGCGTGGCCGTGCCAAACGTGGTATTTTTGAAGGTGACTTGGAAGAAGGGGAGCTGGAAATAGGGCAGGTATCTGCCTTGCTGCATGGAAAGGGAGTGCAGTCTGTGGCGTCGGTCATGCAAGAGTTGTTGGAGGAGAGCAGAAGGGCGTGGGAGAGAATGCAGGAATTGGATTTCTGACTATTCCCGTCTTCTGGTATCATATAACAATAAAAAAGGAATATTCCCGGTGATTTCGGGGATATTCCTTTTTTAGTTCCAACTTATAACCTTTTATCCTTTGGGGGTATTGGTTGTGTCTTTTGCCGTATTTCCACTTGTGGCGGAATTACTTGTGCCATTGCTGCTGGCAGTGGCGCTACCGGTAGCCATATTTGTTGCACTTTTACCGGCTGTCTGCACAGCAGGTTGCTCTTCCCAATGGAACGGTTCAAAGCTACTGTTCGGGTCAACCCAGGACGGTTTCTTGGAAGCATAAATAATGAATGGGGCAATGACTACAATCAGCGCACCGATGATGAGCACGGAGAACCATACTGTGTTGCTGCCAGTTGAAATCTGGCTGGGTGGGATAAAGCTCAGTACGAATGCCAGCAATGACCCGCAGAAACCAAGTCCACCGATGAGCCACATCAATCCGTTGCCATTCTTGCCGATACGGAACGGACGGTTCAGCTTCTTCATCTTATAACGCAGCACGATGGCTCCGGAGAACATCAGCATATACATGATAAGATAGAGGACTACAGTCAGCTGTGATAGAATCTGGTAGAAACTCTGTACGGAAGGCATGACTACGAACAGAAGGCTCAGTACGGTTACTGCACCGCCTTGTACATAAAGGATATTCTTCTGTACGCCCAGTTTGTTTGTCTTCTGGAAGAACGGAGGCATGTAGCCTGCTTTTCCTACGGCAAAGATACCTTTGGACGGACCGGCAACCCATGTCAATACACCTGCCAGCACCCCGAATGCCAGAGCAATGGCGATGATGGGTGACAGCCAGGAGGCACGGATGTAATGGAAATAGTTATCGAAGCCTACAAGCAGACTCTGTGTCAGACTGATGTCTTTGGCCGGGATGATGATGCCCAGTGAGAAAGTACCGAGCACGAAGATGATAACCGTAATGGCCGCACCGATGAACACTGCCTTCGGATAATTCTTGGAGGGATTGTTCACGTCTTTTACGTGGATACCGCCCATTTCCATACCGGCATAGAAGAGGAAGATACTGGCAGCAAGCACCACGTTGTCGAAGTTCGTCAAGTCGGGGAAGAAGCTGCTGTGGAAGTCCAGGTTGGAGTGTCCGCCGGTGGCAAGGTAGATAATACCCAGGATAATCAGCAGTGCGGCAGGGATAATAGTCCCGACCAGGCCGCCGACCTTTGCCACTTTACCTACCCAGCTCATGCCCTTCATGGAGATGAACGTAGCCAGCCAGTAGATGATGAGGACAACAACGAGCGAGTAATACTTGTTATTGGCCAGTGACATGTCGTGTACGTCGTTCATGCCGATGAAAGCAATGGATACGGCACCGAATGTCAATACGGTAGGATACCAGATTGTACTTTCAATCCATTGTACCCAGATGGCAAGGAAGCCCAGTTTTTTTCCGTAGGCTTCGCCCACCCAGCGGAACACACCGCCTTGCTTGTCTTGAAACATGGCAGCCAGTTCCGCGGCGACAAGTGACGTCGGAATCAGAAAAACAATGGCTGCAAATAAGTAGTAGAAGGCCGAACTCATTCCGTACACGGCCTCGGCAGGAAGTCCACGTAGGGATACTACTGCCGTCACATTCATGATTGCCAGGGTAAATACACCCAGCTTCACTGTTTGTTTAATATTTGCCATAAGTTAAGGTTTTAGATGAAAAATATATTCAAAATCAGCGTCTATAACAACACTTGGGGAGAGTTGTTCCCAACGGATAAGTGAAAGTTCCGGTTTTAACTATTCAGGAAGCGTCGGCTTTGGGCGCGGGCTTCTGTGCAACTTTCTTGTAGAACTCTTCTTTTTCCTTATTGCGCCGTTCGACCAGGCTCGTTACATACACTGTAAAGATAGGGAACATCATCATGCCCAGCGCAGCCAGCAGTACGGACAGTACCCGTCCGGTGGGAGTGACTGCTATGATATTGGAACCCACCGTCGTCACATCCATAAATGCCCACCATAAGGCGTCTCCATATCCTTTAACTAAAGGATTGGGACCATGCTCCATGACATAAAAGGCCAGACTGGAAAAATAGACAGTGGCCAGCAACATGGTAAGGTAGGAAACGAACAGTCCCGATGCGCGGTTGTACGTCAGCCAACCCACCACGATAGCCATGGCGTAACCACCCCGCACCAATGGGATGAAACGCAGCATATAGGTTATCTCGGGTGAGAAAGTCCATCCCATATAGGCAATGATGTTTTGATAGGGTATAGCTACCAGCAGGAAAATGAAATGCGTGGCCACGTAGTGACCCTTCTTCTCTGCCAGGAACCATTCCAATACAAAATCTGCCAGGAACAGGGCGCATATCCACAACTGTACTTTCATGTAGACCGACTGTTCGTAAAAGGGGATCCCCTTGAACGTGTCGACAGAGATGCTGATAACTAAAAATAGCGACAGTATCAATATAATGACATGCAGTATGCCATAGATACCTTTTTCCCGCAATACAAATTCTGATAGAGCCATTTTCATGATGAAGTCCATTATAAAGTCATAAGTTATGAGTTATAAGTCATTTGCTGATTACGGTGCCTACCAACAAATAACTCATAACCTATAACTCATAACTAAAAAGAGAAACTTATTCTGTAATCGTTACGTTATCACCGTTGAATACACCCAGGCCGAGCTTGTTCATGATGAACTTGATTGCCGATTGGGCCTTTACGGAGTTTCCCGCTTCGTCTAGGGGAGGAGCGAAGGCCGATACTCCCATGACACCGGGCAATACGGCCATTACACCACCGCCTACACCGCTTTTGGCCGGTATGCCGGCGGTGTACATCCAGTCGCCCGAATGCTCGTAGAAGCCTACGGTAGAAATCATCGACGTGATTTTCGGTGCCAGGCTGGCTTCGAACACCGTTTGTTTGGTGACGGGGTTCACACCGTTATTGGCGATGGTTCCTGCGGCAATGCCCAGTTGCTGGGCCGTGATGCCGAGAGAACACTGGCGAGTATAGAGGTCGAGAGCCATGTCCGGATTATCGTAGATGCGGTTGTAGTTTTTCAGCAGCCAGGCAATGGAGCGGTTGTTGAAGTTGGTAGCCGTTTCCGATTTGTACAGTTCGTCGATGAGTTGTGGGGCGGAGCCGCACAGCTCAGTGACATTCTGTACAATGGCATCCCATTTCTTGTCGGAGTTTCCCACTGGCTGTACCATGGAACAGGCGGAAATGGCACCGGCATTTACCAATGGAGTGGAAGGGTGGTCGTTTTCCAGCAAGATGGCGATGATGGAGTTGAACGGTAGTCCCGTGGCATCGGCACCTATCATGTCCAGCACTTTCTGCGCACCGTATTGGCGCAGGATAAGGATGGCTGTGTGTACCTTCGAGACGGACTCTATACCGAAACGATAGTCTGTGTCACCTATATTGATGGTCTGCCCGTTCATCAGGCAGATGCTGAGTCCGAATAGTTTGGAGTCTATGTTGGCAAGGTAGGGAATATAATCCGCATTCTTGCCTCCTGTGCTGCCCTTCACCTCATTGTAGGCTTCTTGGGCAACCTCCTTTATTTGTGAAATTGATATTTTCTTTTCCATAAACACGTTGTGATGTACGATTAGACGATGTACGATTTACGATTGAAATTACTCCTTTAAACGTAGTCCGTATCAAGAGAAACTCTAATCGTACATCGTAAATCGTTTAATCGTAAATTAATTTATTTTTTATGAGTACGGCATCCGTGGTTGAATATTTTGGTTTCCACCGGCAGGTTCTTTTCCTGTGCCATACGGGTAGGCGTCGGATAGTCCAGTTTCTCCAGTTCGGTGATGGCATTCTTGATGTCACCCAACAGCATGTCTGCCATGTCGCGGCTGAATCCCTGGCGGACAACGACACGCATAACGACGTAGTCTTCCAGTTTTGAAGGCAGTGTATAGGCGGGTACCATCCAGCCGTGCTGTGACAACTTGTCCTGCAGGTCATACAGAGTCCATTTGGCAGCTCTTGCATATTCCGGTTTCAAGTACCAGATGAACAGTGGGTTCACAACTTCGTCGGAATAGTTTACGAACGGAGCCATCTTGCCGATTTCGTCATGGATATACTTGGCGATGGTCAGAGAGTTGTACTGTACTTCTTTGTAACCCTGGAATCCCAAACGGATGAACTGGTAATATTGACCCAGAATCTGTGCGGCAGGACGGGAGAAGTTCAGGCCTACCTGAGTAATGTTGGCACCGAGGTAGTTTACGCTGAATGACATTTCTTCGGGCAGATATTCCTTGCCTTTCCAGCAAACCCAGCCCAGACCCGGATAAACCAGACCGAATTTGTGTCCGCTGACGCTGATGGAGAGTACCCACTTCAGACGGAAGTCCCATTTCTTTTCGGGATAGAGGAACGGGAGGATGAAACCGCCGCTGGCGGCATCTACGTGGATAGGAATGTCGTAGCCGGTCTTCGCATTGTAGGCATCGAGGGCTTTGTCGAGGGCTTCGACGTCATCGTTCAGTCCTGTCCATGTAACGCCTTGGATAGGCACGATACAGATGGTGTTCTCATCACACATCTTCAAGGCTTCTTCGGGGTCGAGCGTGGTCTTGTCCAGTGTCAAAGGCACTTCACGCATTTCAATCTGCCACAATTGGGCGAATTTTTCCCATACCACCTGGAAACCGGTTGAAATAACGAAGTTGGGTTTGTCGAACGGTTTGCCTTGTGCCTGACGTTTCTTGCGCCAGCGCAACCAGGCTGCCACACCACCCAGCATACATGCCTCCGAGGAACCGATGGCAAGTGCGCCGGTTTTCCAGGTTTCTTTTTCAGGAGAGTTCCAGAGGTTGGCCACGATGTTGATACATTTACCGTTCATTACGGCGATGCGCGGATATTCGGTCTCGTCAATGTAGTTGATGTTGATGGCTTCGTTCATCAGCTTGGTTGCATATTCGTCCATATAGGTAGTGACGAATGTAGCCAGATTCAAGCGAGGCTGCGTTTGGGCGAAGGTCTCGTCTTTCACCATCTGATAGGCGATTTCCGGGGTAGTAGGTCCGTCGGGAATCTTTTCTACGGGTGAGGGTTGTAACATACGGTTTGAACCGAATACTTCAGTTTTTGCATCTCCTTTTCTGAAATTCAAATCTTCCATATTAATAAGTTTTTTAAAGGTTTAGGCGGCGGGGCTTTTCCCCGTCGAATTTCCCACAACAACGGGGTTTGCGGATGAAAGTTCCGGGGTTTTGCATTATTTGGCGTTTATTAAAGGGCAGCGTAGTAAAATCTTAAAAAACGAACATTCTGAAGGTAGGTTTGTTGTTCCCACATTATTCATTTAATTAATATACTACTATATGAAAATCAATACCGGAAGGGGTACAATCCCCCTTATCACGCTTGTCGGCATTTGGTCAGTCTCTGCATTGACTTCCTTGCCGGGATTGGCCGTATCACCTATTTTGGGACAACTTACTACCATTTTTCCACATGCCACAGAACTGGATATACAGATGCTTACCTCCCTGCCTTCGCTGCTGATAATTCCTTTTGTGCTGTTGGCGGGCAAGCTGGCCGAGAAACGTGACTTTGTGCGTCTGCTGAAAGCGGGGCTTTGGATGTTTGCCACCAGTGGGGTACTTTATCTTTTTTCGGATAAAATGTGGCAGTTGATGGTGGTCAGCGCTTTGCTTGGCATCGGTTCGGGGGTGATTATTCCGTTGTCCACCGGTCTGGTTTCACGCTATTTCACGGGGGAATATCGGGTGAAGCAGTTTGGTTACAGTTCTGCCATTACCAATGTGACGCTGGTTGTGGCAACGGCGGTGACTGGGTATCTGGCAGAGGTAAACTGGCACTTGCCTTTCGTGGTATACCTGCTTCCGTTGGTTTCTCTGCTGCTTGTCGGATATTTGAAGGGGGATACCGGTCAGCCGCAGATAGCAGAAGATACAGCTGCCGTTGTTCCGGAGGAATCCAAGCGTGCGATTCCCGGTAAATACGGCATCCATGTCCGCCATCTGCTACAGTTGATGCTGTTTTATGGCGTCACTACGTATGTAGTGCTGGCGGTTACTTTTGACTTGCCTTTTTTGATGGAGGCCCATCACTTCTCCAGCGGAAATTCCGGATTGATGATCTCCTTATTCTTCCTTGCCATTATGGCTCCGGGTTTCTTCCTGGGGCATATCGTGAAGTGGATGGGGAAACACACAAAGTTTTACAGCCTTTTGTTCATTGCAGCGGGTTTGCTTTTGATATGGATTTCGCCTAAAGAATGGCTGATAATACCGGGATGTATGTTGGTTGGTTTGGGATATGGTGTCATTCAACCGCTGATTTATGACGAGACAGTAGATACGGCTATACCGGAAAAAACAACTTTGGCACTGGCCTTTGTAATGGTAATGAATTATCTGGCGATTCTATTGTCCCCGTTCATTACAGACTTCTTTCAGACCTTGTTCCACACTAGTTCCAAGGAATTCCCGTTTATTTTCAACCTCTGCATCACACTGCTCGCCATGTGGTGGGAGTATGCGAGGAAGAAGGATTCTTTGTTTGGAGATTGAGGGTGTCAAAACGGTTGATGGCACACAGATGAGACACCCTCTATAACTTATAACTCAATCGCCTCATATTTCAGCCCGAAGACATCGGCTACAGCTCTGTATGTTACCTTGCCTTCCACTACGTTCAATCCCAACGCCAGAGCCGGATCGTCCTTGCAGGCTTGTCTCCAGCCTTTGCATGCCAGGGCAACGGTGTAGGGCAGGGTGGCATTTGTCAGTGCCATGGTGGAGGTGAAGGGTACGGCGCCGGGGATATTGGCAACGGCGTAGTGTACAATTCCGTCCACAATGTAGGTAGGGTCGCTGTGCGTGGTGGGGTGGGAGGTTTCGAAACATCCGCCTTGGTCGATGGCAACGTCTACGAGTACGGTGCCGGGCTTCATCATTTTCAGCATTTCTTTGGTGATGAGATGAGGCGCTTTGTCACCGGGGATAAGGACAGACCCTATTACGAGGTCTATTGTAGGTAATTCCATTTTGATATTGTGAAGGGAAGAATAGAGTGTTTTTACATTCTTGGGCATCACTTCACTGAGGTAGCGCAGGCGGGGAAGGTTGATGTCGGCAATCAGTACCTCGGCACCCATTCCGGCAGCTATTTGTGCGGCATTGGTGCCCACAATGCCGCCGCCCAGGATAAGTACGCGTGCGGGGCGTACACCCGTCACGCCACCCATCAGTTTCCCTTTGCCGCCTTGGGGTTTTTCGAGGAAGCGTGCTCCTACCTGGGTGGCCATGCGTCCCGCCACTTCGCTCATGGGGGTAAGCAGCGGAAGTGAGCGGTCTTCTTTCTCTACCGTTTCGTAGGCGATGCAGACGGCGCCGCTTGCTATCATGGCTTCGGTCAGCAATTTATCGGCAGCGAAGTGGAAATAGGTGAATACCACTTGTTCCTTTTTTATCAGTTTGTACTCCGGTGCGATGGGCTCCTTTACCTTGACAATCATGTCGGCTATGGCATACGTGTCTTCAATGGTTGGCAACATTTGTGCACCTACGGCGATGTAATCATCGTCAGAGAAACCGCTGTTTGCGCCTGCCGAGGCTTGCACATACACCGTATGACCGCGTTTCACCAACTCGGCTACTCCGGCAGGGGTCATTCCTACACGGTTCTCGTTGTTCTTGATTTCTTTAGGTACTCCGATAATCATAACCTTAAAGTTTTTATTGAGGGGTTAAACATGGCGCAAGATACAAAAATGGAGGGTACAGTGTCTCCGTACCCTCCATGTTTAAGAACAGTTTTCGTTCTCAGTTATTCATTGTCCATCAGTTTCCAATGTCCATGCCTGCATCCCCTTCTATTTCATCTGTGTCCCATGCGGCGATGGTAATCCCTTTCAGCGTCAGCCCGGCCTTGTTCAGGCTGAGGTCGAAGTTGTAGGTTTTGTTGGCCTCGGTAGTGAGGTTTTCGCTGGAACTCATAGCCAGATAGTAGGTGTAGGTGTTGCTGCCGGAGGTGACTTTTACGAATTGGGAGCTATTGGTGAATGCCTGACCCGGCAGCACGATGGCGCGGTAGGTGGTGGCACCTGCAACGCTGTGGGCGTAGGTGGTGATGGAGGTGGTAGATGCAGCTGCAGCGTCGGTGGCAGCGGCATCATTAGCCTTTGTTACTTTGCCGTCTGCCAGATTCCACGTGCCGCTGAGGGCGAAGCCTGCGGAGCAGAGCAGTTCTACCTTGTCGATGGCGGGCAGGGAGGAGTAGCCGTTTCCTGCGGAGAGGGTGACGGTGATTTGGCTCATGCAGTGCTTCATGCTGATGCTTGCGTTGTTCGTTGCCACGGTGGTGCATTTGCCCCACAGCAGGTCGGAGGCTTCGTAGTCGGCGGCGGCGGTGCTGCTGTTGTTCTGGTCGGGCTTGATGCTGACGTTGGGCACGGTGTAGGTGTCGGTGGCGGTGTTGGTATAGGGATAGTAGGCGTAGAGGGTGTGCTGGTCGGTGACGTTCTGCCAGTAGAGGGGTTCGTCGGTGAAGCTGCCGTTTACCCATTTGGTGTTCTTGGGGTCGAGGGAGGCGCTGATGGGGGATTCATCGTTGGCACCCGTTTTGTGGGCGATGTAGAGGCCCAGTGCGTCGTCATCATCGAACTCGGTGGCGCCGATGGCGGCGCGGCTGATGGGGATATTGGTGCCGGTGGTGGTGAGCGAGAGCTTCACGTTGATGGGCTTGGTGATGTCCACTGTCTGGTCTGAATCGTTGTTACAGGCGGTGACCAGCAGGCCGAGGGTGGCTGCGAGGAGCAGCGTTTGGATACTTCTTGTTTTCATATTTGGTCTATTTATTTGTTGTTAATAATAAGTTACTTATCGGTTACTTTTGTGTAATTCTCGGGGTTTGTCAGCTCCGTAATGGTGGCTTCGGCAAGTGAAGGGCTTCCCTTGTAGTTATAGTATATGTTCGCCCAAGTCATCTTTCCCCAGGTGCGGCACTGGGTGATTTGATCGTCCTCGAGTGCGGTAACTCCGGTGAGGAAGAGGTTCTCGGGGGAGAAATTATAATTTCCGAGACCGTTTTGGGTGTCGTAGGTGGGGAGAGCGAAGCTGTTTTCGGTACCGGTGCCGCTAAGGACGATGCTCTTCAGGCCGGTGCAACCAAAGAAAGCATCTTCTCTGATGTCGGTGACTTGTGGCAGGTAGATGCTTGCCAGTTTCCCGCATCCGACGAAAGCTCCGATTCCTATATTGGTGACTTTTGGCAGGTCAATGCTTGCCAGGGCGGTGCAATCCTGGAAGGCTCTTTCTCCGATTCCGATGGCTTGTGGCAGGTCGATACTTGTCAGGCCGGTGCAACTCCAAAAAGCACTGACTCCGATGTCGGTGACTTGTGGCAGGTCGATACTTGTCAGGGCGTTGCAATTCCAGAAAGCATTTTCTCCGATGTCGGTGGCTTGTGACAGGTCAATATTTGTCAGGCTGGTACAATTCACAAAAGTACCATTTCCTATTTTGGTGACTTGTGACAGGTCGATGCTTGTCAGGCCGGTACAACCCTGAAGAGTATTATATCCTATTTTGGTGACTTGTGGCAGGTTGATGCTTGTCAGGCCGGTGCATCCGGCGAAAGCTCTGTTTCCGATTTCGGTAACTTTTGGCAGGTCGATGCTTGTCAGGCCGGTGCATTTATTGAAAGCATTATATCCTATTTTGGTGGCTTGTGGCAGGTTGATGCTTTGCAGAGTACTATTGCCGTTGGTGAAGAGATACCAATTCGTAGGCACTTCCTTCACCGGCTCCATATAGAGGTTTTGTACGTAATTATGGCTGCTGCCCAGCAATCCTAACAGCTCGCTCTGGTCCATGCCTTCCGGTACAGAACCGCTGATGAAGAGTTTGGAGACGAGGGTAGGGGGAGAAGAGCTTCCGGCGGCATTTATCGCTTCCAGCCTGCTCTTTACGGCATTGTAGGACGCTTCCGTCCCATCCAGCAGGAGGATGTTTTCCGGTGCTGTGCCTTTTATGTCGGTACTTCCGTCCGACACTTGCAGGTACTTGCCGGGGAGATAGAATCGGTTGCCGGTGGTGCCGCCGGTGACGCTGCCGGTCTCGCTGCTGCTGCCGATTGAGCCTCCGGCGCTATATACCTTGTCCGTAAGAAAAGAGAGGGCACCGTTTCCTCCGGCTTCGCTGCAAGTAGGTCCATTAGGGGGGAGGTAGTCTGGGCTGTATTGGTGGTAAGTGGGTATCATCAACGCCCGATGCACCGCCGCACCGTCCCGGCTCAAGGTGGTGACGGAACGGGTGTCGGTGAGCTTGTCAACAAACAGATAGGAGTGTATCCCGTCAGTAGAATTGCTCACAATGGGTGCCTCTCTCAGCGCCGTCACTCCGCCTGTGTAGGCGCAGAATACGGCTTTGGCAGGTGCTTTCAGCAGGACGGCGGCGGATGCGGTGGAGAAGATGTCCACTTTCACCAGGGCGCGTTGCATCTGTAGGGGGATGGGGTCGGCGGTGGGCTGGGGTATGCGGACGGCGAGGCCGGAGGTGCGCAGCTGTTCCCAGTAGGCGTAGTTCTCGGGGGTGAAGGCTTGGGGCAGCTGGAAGGTGAAGGCTTCGCCCGTCTGCAGGGCGTAGCTGCCTCCGCTGTTGCCGTCGCTGCCGGTATATGTCAATGCCTCCAGTGGCTGCATCTCTATGGCGGGGGAGATGGCGGCGAAGTAGTAGGCGGCGGCGTCTTTCTCCCAGCGGAGGAGGTTGGCGGGGTCGGTGGGCTGCCAAGTGGCGGAGGTGACGGCTTGCGTGCCGCCGTCGGTGCTGACGGAGGTGCAGGTGTAGTTGGCGTGGCTGTAGCGGACTTCGGCGGACGAGCCGTCTGCTGCCGACGACGACGTTACGGGCACGGTCATGAATACGGTGATGGTGGTTCCTACTTTGGGGAAGCCGGTTTCCGTGGCGGGTGTGCCGGTGGTTCCGTCGGCGCGTGTCTGCGCTCCTCCTTCTCCGGCCATGGGCGACTGCTGTTCCACGCTTGTGGCGATGCAGCCTATCTGTATGGGTTGGCCTATGAGGGAGGCTGTGGCTTCACTGTCGGCACCGGGCAGGGGGGCGGTGTCGGGGCAGATGTCGTCTGTGCAGGCGCAGGGCGGCAGCAGGGCAAGCAGCAGGGTGGGGAGCAGTAGCGTCCGGCGGAGGTGGTTCCTTGTTTTCATTCGTTGGGTGTCTTTTTTAGGGTTTCGTATAAGTAGGGCCGTTCGGGGTGGGGGTGCCTACCCTTGGACGGGTGAGGGTGCATACCCTTACGGGGGTAGGGGTGCGCACCCTTATGGGGGTAGGGCCGTGGGGTGTTATCCCAACGGGTTTTCGCCGTACTTGCCCAGTTGCCGGGCTGTTTCGCGGGCTATCTCGGTGATGCCCAGTGTGCGGGGTTGTGTCTTGGCACGGAGGTAGAAGTCGTCCGTGCGCTCGGTCAGGGCGTTGTCGTAGGCCACGAGACTGATGAGCTTTTCAAAGGTTGTTGCCATGGGGTTTTGAATTATGAGTTATGAATTTTGAGTTATGGGTTATGGGTTATGGGGTTGGGGTTATTGGGGGGAGTCCTTGAGCCAGTGGCCGCTATAGTTGGCGGTGTCTGTCAGGCTGGCAGGATTATCCGCAGTCAGGTTGTAGTGGATGGCTTTCCAGGTGACACTACCCCAGGATTGGCATGTGGCGGCATTTCCTTCTGCCTTGAACATCTCTTCGGTGACATCGGTGAGGAAGAGGAGGGTGGCGGAGGTGCCTGCGAATGCACCATCACCAACGGTGGGCAGGAAGAAGCCAAATTGGTCGTTGGTGCCGCTGAGGACGACTTCTTCGAGGGCGGAGCAGTCGTAGAATGCGCAGACTCCTATGCTTGTCACTGCTTTGGGTATGCTGATTTCTGTCAAGCTGCTACAATACTGGAATGCGTAGCTTCCTATGCTTGTCGCTGCTTTCGGTATGTTGATTTCCTTCAGACTTCCACAGTAGTTGAATGCGCTTTGGCCTATCTCTGTCACTGTCTCCGGCAGTTGGATGCTCGTCAGATTCGCGCAGCTTTGGAATGTCCTCTCTCCTATCTTCGTTACTCCCGTGGGGATGCTGATTTCTGTCAGGCTGCTACAGTCGACGAATGCGTATTCTCCTATTTCTGTCACTCCGTCCGGCAGTTGGATGTTTGTTAGCTGGCGGCAATTAATGAATGCGTACTTTCCTATCTTTGTCACTTTCTTTGGCAGTTGAATGCTCTTTAGTGTCGTGCAGCTTTGGAATGCGCGCTCTCCTATACTTGTTATCCCTTCGGGGAGTATCACCTCTTGAAGTGCGGTATTTGTGTTATCCCCCGTTTTGCAAAATCCCTCCGGTATGGTTGTCGCCCCGCTTGCGGTGATGTAGAGGTGGCTGACCTTGAAGTATTTATTACCATTACTACCACCGATCATCTGCTCTTTCAAATTCGCCAAGTCCTGGTCGCTAATCTCCCCCGTAATCATTACCTTGATGGGGCTGTCTTGGCCGGCGCTTGCCAGTGCAGTCTTCAGTGCAGACCCATCTGCCAGCAGGCTTCCCGCTGTTTCGTTCTCCACTGTTACGAAGCTTTCTGCTTCCGTCGCCTCCACCAGTGTCGGGCTTTGCCATCCGGTGGACGTTACGCTCAATGCGCTCACCCCTGCTTTGTTTACTTTCAGTTTCAGCTCGTGGCAGGTATTGGCTTGGGTGGTGATGTCGTTGGTGGGGAGGTACTTATAGATGTCGTTTCCGATGTGGATGCTTATCATCAGTCGGTCTGCGGCAAAGGTCTGCCCCGGCAGCATCAGGGCGTAGTATGCCGACGAGGTATTGCCGTTCTTCAGCAGGCGGACATCGGTAGGGGTGGAGGCTTCGCCGTCGTGATTATGGATGACGGGCTCTCCGTCGGTATTCATGGTGAAGTAGGCTTTCGCTTGCTTGAGGTGTACGGTGGCCTTCTGCAGCTGTTCGGCGGTGATGCCGTCGCCCGGCAGCAGGTTGACGCATAGCTGCGCCATGCTGTGCTTCAGCAGCAGATTGATGGAAGAGGATGTGGCGGAATGTGTACCGCTGTAGTGCAGCAGGTCGGTGATGTGCCATTTATCGGCGGCAGCGGTATATTGCTTGCCGTCCCAGGCATTCAGGGTGCTCCCTGCGGCGGTGTTGGTTTCGTAGTCGGAGGGCATGTCGTAAACGGCAGGGGAGGAGGAAGAATAAGCGGGTCCCCACCAGGCGGTGAGGGTGTGGTTGCCGCTCCCTTGCCAGTAGGCGCGCTCGGTCTTGGTGGAACTCCAGCTGCTGTTGTTGCCGTCGTATAGGTAGGTGCCGGCAGATTGGGCGCTTCCGGCGGTGAGGGCTACGTGCAGCTTTTCGTCGTCTCTGAAGCTATGGCCGGATGCCACGCCGGGCACGGCATTGGCGGCACGGGTGTTTCCTCCTTCTATGCTTACGGTTCCCAGCGTCAGCGCTTGTCCGTTTCCCCGGTTTTCGTCCTGCCCGGTCAGTTCGTTGGTGCATCCTGCCAGTATCAGCAGGCATATCATGGTACCTATGGCTGCCGTGATGGCGGTCAGTGTGCGCAGCGTTTCCCATCCCTGTGAGGTCAGTCGTTTCATGATGCAGTTCTCCATTTGGGTTGTTATAGGTTTTATTAATGTTCCTTTGCAAATGTGTCTGCAAAGTTGTTAATAATGGTATAAACTGCCTAATTTTACCCCTCGGTGCTTGTCCTGCATTGTCGCCTTGTTGTCCTGAATTGTCGCACCCCCTCTCAGAAGTGCTTCCGGAGGGGGTGCGAAGGGAAGTGCGGAGGATGAAAATCCGTCCTTATGGGGAGGAAGTCATGCTTTTATCAGCCACCTTTCTATGTTGCGCGTCCGGGCGCTGAAGTTCACGCCTATCCTGAACAGTGGGCGACCGTCGGCTTCGAAGGGTTGCGCGTAGTGCTTTTCGTCAATCTGCCGCAGCGCTTCTTCGGCAGTGCCTTCGAACTTGAACTCCATGATGTAGATGTAGCGGTCTGTCTTCAGCACGAGGTCCACACGTCCCTCGGAGGTGTGATATTCCACTTGGGTATAGAATCCCACCAGCTTGAAGACAATGAAAAGCACGTTCTGGTAGTGCAGTTCGCGGTCGCCGACAAGTTCGTAGGGGGTGTCGGCAAAGAAACTTTGCAGGCGGCGGAAGAAGGCATCGGGCTGTCCGGATTCTATCTCACGTACAAACTTCTGTATCTCGAACGGTGCCTCTATCTTGTTGAAGCGGGTGTAGAACGGCATCAGGAACTTGACGACCCCTTCTTCCACTTCCCGGTTGGGGAAGCCGAGGCGGTAGAGTCCGAACCTTGGGTCGTACTCCTTAATCGTGAGGTATCCGCTTTGGAAGATGACGGGCAGCGGGTCTTCGTCGCCATAGATGCTGTTCAGCACGTCGGCGTAGGTTTCTGCATGGGCCATCTCCTCCAGGTTGTAGTGGTTGCGTTTCAGCAGTTCCACCAGATAGGTGGGGGTGCCCGTCTCGAACCAATAGCTGCCGAACTCCTGCTTGTCGAAGGTGTTGAGCAGGCTGAAAGGGTTGTAGATTCCGATGGAGTTGTGTGTGAAGTGGTAACCGTCGTAATCTTTCTGCAAGCGTTGGCAGGTTTCCTCGTAGGTCATGTTTTGCGCCTGCGCCAGCAGCCGGATGCTTGGGGCGAATTCTTGGCGCAGCTCTTCGTCGGTGACACCGCAAAGGGCAAGGTATCGCCGGTCCATGGAGATGTCGTTCAGGTTGTTGAGGTCGCTGAACACGCTGACCTTGCCGAACTTGGTGACCCCCGTCAGCAGGGCAAACTGGATGCATCCGTCCATGGTTTTCAGTACGCCGTAGAAGGGTTTCAAGGTGTTGCGGAACTCGTTCTGCAGCGCTTTGTTGCCGATGGCTTGCAGCATGGGCTTGTCGTATTCGTCGATGAGGATGGCCACACGTTGCCCCGTCTGCTCGCAGGCACGCCTGACCACTCCGGCGAAGCGAAGGGCAAGCGTGCTTTCCGCCATTCCCGTGCCATAAAGCTGTTCCCATTCTGTCACAGCTTTTTCCAGCTGTTTGTCCAAGCTGTCCGGGGTGTCATACTTCCCTATATTCAGGTCGATGTGCAGCACGGGGCGTTTTATCCAGTCTTTCTCCAGCTTCTCCATCGCCAGCCCTTCAAAGAGTTCCTTCTTTCCCTGGAAGTAGGCTTCGAGGGTGGAGATGAGCAGGCTCTTGCCGAAGCGCCGGGGGCGGCTTAGGAAGTAGTAGCTGCCCGTCTTTACCAGCCGGTAGACAAGGGCGGTCTTGTCGACGTAGAAATAGCCGCCTTTGCGCATCTTCTCGAAGTTCTGTATGCCGATGGGGTAGATTTTGTTGCTCTGTATGGGTTCCATATTTCCGGTTCTCCTTTCTTATATATCACTTTTCTTATATATTACCTGTAACTTTCTTATATATTACTTGCAACGCACAAATATACGAATAGTTCTTGTAACTGACGGCCTGCAATCTGTTAAACTATAGGCTCTGTGCATGGTTCTGCGGACTTGTCCGGCAAAGTCTCCCGGTACTGCACGGGTGTCATGCCAAGCAGTTTGTTGAACGCCACATAGTAGGTGTTGCGGCTCTTGAAGCCCGAAGCGGTGGCTATGGCATCTATGGAATACATTCTGTTGTCTTTCAGCATCGATATGGAGTGCTCCACGCGCAGGCGGTTGATGTAGTCGCTGAAGCCGTCGGCACCGGCATATTCGCGCAGGAACGGGTTGAGGCGGTTCTTGCTCAAGGCCGTTATCTTCATCAGGTCTTCGCGGTTGAAGTCGGGGTTTAGGAAGGGCAGGTCGGTGAGCAGGGCATCTTCCATCTGCATGAACCGGCGGCGGTTGTCTTCATCGTCGGCAGCGGAGGGGGAAGTGTTGGCTTGAGCGGCAGGCGGCTCTTCGTTAGGGGCATCTTCCGGGTGAAGCGGCTGCCGGCGGTATGCCTTGCGCAGTTCTTCTTTCTGTGCCAGAAGCTCTTCTATCTGGCGGGCGGCTATCTGGTTGCGTTCGCGGGTGCGGCGCAGGTGGAGGTGCTTTTCCCATAGCAGGATGGCGAGCAGGATGGCGATGAAGCTGGTGGTGATGAACAGTACGCGTTGCCGTGCCAGCTTGTGTTGGGCTTCGCGTATCTGCGCATCCTTTTCCTGGGTTTGGTAGATGATGGCGAATTCGTGTGCCTGGCCGGCCTTTTCGCGGGCATAGATGCTGTCGGTCAGCATGGTGATGCGCTGTTGGTAGCTGTCGGCCAGTTCCGGACGTTTCAGTCCGCGGTAGGTGCGGGCATAGCGGTCCAGCAGAATCAGGTGGCCGTAGTTGAAGGTATCGGCCGGTTCGGCCAGGGCGGAAGAGGCGTCAAGAAGTTGCAGCACTTTATGGTACTGACGCGTACCCAGCAGGTAGGGGACGATTTCTGTTTGTCCTGCCTGCGATTGTGCAAAGCCGGTGCTTTGGTATTTCCGGGCGGTTTCGGCGGCTTTTTCGCTTTGTCCGTTTTGCAGGTAGTACCAGGCAAGTTTGGAGTAGAGGTAACCGTATTGCTGGTCTATGTATCCGGGCGGCGGTCCGGGCAGCAGGCTCATGCGGCTGATAACGTCGAGACGCTTCTCGCAGAGGGCAATGGCTTCGTCCAAACGCTCGTTTTCGGCCAGATAGGCGGACAAGTCGCCGTAGGAGGTGGATAGTTGGGCCAGTTCGCGCACATTGTCCGTGCCTTGCAGCAGTTCGATGGAACGGTACATGTACCGGAACGCTTTGTCGTCGAGCTTCATGCCTTGATACATGCGGCCCAAAGTGAACAGCAGTTCGCTTTCTTTGGCCTTCTGTCCTTGCTCCTGTGCCAGCTCGATGGCTTCGGTACAGATGCGGATGCCTTCTTCGTATTTGTTCAGGCGGTCGAGGGCGGTGGCGAGCTGCGTGAGGACTTGCAGTTTCCGGAGAGGAGTGTGCTGCACGGAGTCGCTTTGCAGGGCGCGGCGGATGTACCGCTCCTTGAGGTGGTACATACCTTGACGTTCGTAGACTGTGCCGCGCAGCATGTCGATGCGGAATTGCGGCAGGTGGGGAAGACGGCGGGCTTCGGCTTCGTCCAGCAGTGACAGAGCGCTGTCGGGCAGGGTGTAATAGATGCTGCGGATATGCTGTTCGGTCAGCAGGCTGTCGGGCAGGGAAGCGGAGGTTTTGTATCGGTTAGGGGTGCTTGCGGTGGAAAATAGGCTTATGGTGAGTGCCAGAGCAAGATAGAGGGGACGGAAGTAATGTATTTTCTCCATTGTTTATTTTCTCTTTTGTATGGCAAAGATAGGGATTATTTTTATCTTTGCCTGCGTTTATCATAAGAAGTTACTGCAATGAATATATACATAAAATCTGTCATTTTGTCTTTTTTCTTTATATCTGTCGGGGCTCGGGCACAAGAGGCTTCCTTCACTCCGCCTTTTGATTTTCCCATCATTTTCTCCGGTAACTTTGGCGAGATACGTGCCAACCATTTTCATGGCGGACTGGATTTCAAGACCGGTGGCGCCATAGGCAAACCGGTACGTGCGCTGGCGGACGGATATATTTCGCGTATCCGTGTCACCCACGGCTCGGGCTATGTGCTCGATGTGGTGTATGATAACGGCTATACCGCCATCTACCGTCATCTTAGCGCCTTTGTGGGTGAAGTGGCAAAGCGAGTGAAGGCTCTTCAGTACGAAAAGGAAAGCTGGGAAGTAGAGATAATTCCCGAGCCTGCTCCCGTGTCAGATGAGGGAGACGATAGAGATAGAGGCAGTAATAATCTCGGGGTGCATATCTTGGGCGAATATCCCGTGAAAGCCGGTCAGATAATAGCTTTAAGCGGAAACACCGGATACTCTTTCGGTCCGCACCTGCATCTGGATATGATAGAGACGGCTACGGACGAATATATAGACCCACTGCCTTTCTTCATGGACAAAGTGAAGGACAAGACTGCCCCGCGTGCCGAAGGTATCATGTTGTTTCCTCAGCCGGGCAAAGGAGTGGTGGAAGGTAAGCAGACGCGACGGGCTTTTCCGGCACATCCTACGAAACCCATTACCGCCTGGGGATTGATTGGTGCAGGCATCCGTGCTTATGATTATATGGACGGAGTGCAGAATAAATATGGCGTGAAGACGGTGATTCTCGAAGTGGACGGCGAGGAAGTCTTCCGCAGTACGGTAGACCGCTTTGCGTACGAAGAAAACCGCTATATCAATTCGTGGACACACGGCCAGTATATGAAGTCTTTCATCGAGCCGGGAAACCACTTACGCATGCTGCATGCATCCAACGGTAACCGTGGACTGGTGGACATCAACGAAGAACGCCCTTACCGGTTTGTCTATACGCTGAGCGATGCGCTGGGAAATACCTCCAAGGTCTGCTTCACGGTGCAGGGGCAGAAGACGACAATTGCTCCGGTGGAACATCGTGAGAAATACGCCCTCAAGTGGGACAAGGTGAACTATCTGCAGGAACCGGGGTTAGAATTGGTCATTCCGAAAGGAATGCTCTACGATAACGTCCTGTTGAACTATTCCGTGCGGGCTGATAGCGGTGATATAGCTTTCACCTATCAGTTGAACGATACCCGCATTCCGATGCACGATGCCTGCGATTTGCGTATCGGCTTGCGCCGGCGTCCGGTAGAGGATATGACCAAATATTATGTGGCGGGCGTAACGGCGCGCGGTGGAAAATACCGCATCGGCGGTAAGTATGAGGATGGTGTCATGAAAGTGCGTATACGGGATTTGGGGACTTATACCGTGGCAGTGGATACGGTTCCGCCGGTGATAACTCCCGTGAACCAAGCTCAGTGGGGACGTACGGGAAAAATCATCTTCAAGGCCAAGGACAAGGAAACCGGCATCAACACCTATCGGGGTACGATTGACGGAAAATATGCCTTGTTTGGAAAGCCCAACTCCATCAGTGGTAACCTGGTGTGCGAGCTCGACCCGAAACATGTGGAGAAAGGCGGCAAGCATGTGGTGGAGATGACGGTGACGGATGGCTGTGGCAACTGTACCACCGAACAGTTTGAATTTGTATGGTAAAGCCTCTCCCCCGACCCCTCCCCCGTAGGGAGGGGAGGTCGGAAGTTACTTTTGCTATATATAGTGTAATAAATAAGTGTAATAAAAATATGTGTAACAAGCTATCATTTTCTTCTCCCCTCTCTTTCGGAGAGGGGACGGGGGTGAGGCCTTAATTTATTAGAAGTATGAAAAGTAAAAGACTGACTCTTTCCGTCTTGTTTGTTGTGGCAGCCGTGGCGAATGCACTGGCCTGCACCAATCTTATCGTGGGCAAGAACGCCTCCGCGGACGGTTCTACCATCGTTTCTTATTCTGCCGATTCCTATGGCTTGTTCGGCGAGCTATATCATTATCCTGCCGGCATGCATAAGAAAGGCACGCTGATTGACATACACGAGTGGGATACCGGCAAATACCTCGGGCAGATAGCGCAGGCCCGTCAGACGTACAATGTCATCGGCAATATGAACGAATTCCAGCTCACTATCGGTGAAACGACATTCGGCGGACGCCCCGAACTGGTAGACACTACCGGTATTATCGACTACGGTAGCTTGATTTATCTCGGACTGCAACGTTCACGCACTGCTCGCGAGGCTATCAAGGTGATGACGGAATTGGTGCAGGAATATGGCTATTACAGTAGTGGAGAATCCTTCACCATTGCCGACCCCAACGAGATATGGATTATGGAGATGATTGGCAAGGGACCCGGTGTGCGCGGTGCCGTATGGGTAGCTGTCCGCGTGCCCGATGATTGTATCTCCGCACATGCCAACCAGAGCCGCATTCATCAGTTCAATATGAATGACAAGGAAAACTGCATGTACTCTGCCGACGTCATCTCCTTTGCACGTGAGAAGGGTTACTTTGATGGTGTGAACAAGGATTTCAGTTTTGCCGATGCCTATGCTCCGCTCGATTTTGGTGCCCGTCGCTATTGCGAGGCCCGTGTATGGAGCTATTTCAATATGTTTACCGACCGTGGTAACGAGTTCTTACCTTATATATTAGGTGAGACGAACACTCCGATGCCTCTGTTTGTGAAACCCAACCGCAAGGTTTCCGTGCAGGATGTGAAAAATGCCATGCGCGACCATTATGAAGGTACTCCTCTCGACATCAGCAAAGATTTCGGTGCAGGCCCGTATCATACCCCGTACCGCCTTTCTCCACTCTCTTTCAAAGTGGGCGACCGGGAATATTTCAATGAGCGTCCCATCTCCACCCAGCAGAGTGGTTTCGTATTCGTGGCACAGATGCGTTCCGAGTTGCCCGACCCTATCGGTGGAGTACTGTGGTTTGGCACGGATGATGCCAACATGACGGTATTTACGCCCGTATATTGCTGTACGGACAAGGTTCCCGTATGCTATACCCGCGTGGATGGCGCCGATTACATCACTTTCTCCTGGAACTCCGCTTTCTGGATTTTCAATTGGGTGGCCAATATGGTATATCCCCGCTATGACTTGATGATAGACGACGTGCGTGCCACTCAGACAGAGTTGGAGACAACTTTCAATGAAGCGCAGGAGGGCGTTGAGGCTGCTGCTGCCAAACTTTTGGAAAAAGACCCTGCCAAAGCGAAGGCATTCCTAACCAACTATACGAACATGACCGCCCAAAGCACTTTCGATACCTGGAAACGTCTTGGCGAGTTTCTTGTCGTAAAGTACAATGACGGCGTTGTCAAGCGTATGAAAAACGGTCAGTTCGAACGTAATTCCATTGGCCAGCCGGCAGGCGTAATCCGCCCGGGATACCCGAAGGAGTTCCTTGAAGAGTATGTTAAGCAGACGGGAGACAGATATAAAATGCCTGAATAAAATTAGGATATTTGAACTTATTCTTCTACATTTGTGTCTTACAAAAAAGTTTATATTAACCCTTAAAACAATAACAGTCTTATGGAAAATCAGGAACTGATTAAGCAGGTGACTGAGAAAGCCGAAAAATGGCTTACCCCGGCATATGATGCCGAAACTCAGGCAGAAGTGAAACGCATGTTGGAAAATCCAGATAAAACCGAATTGATAGACAGTTTTTACAAAGACCTGGAGTTTGGAACGGGTGGTCTGCGTGGCATCATGGGTGCCGGTACAAACCGCATGAACATCTACACCGTAGGTGCCGCAACACAGGGCTTGTCCAACTATCTGAACAAATGTTTTGCCGGAAAGAAGGATATTTCCGTTGTTGTGGGGCACGACTGCCGCAACAATAGCGACAAGTTCGCAAAGATTTCTGCCGACATCTTCTCTGCAAACGGCATCAAGGTATATCTTTTTGATGACCTTCGTCCTACGCCCGAAGTTTCATTCGCCATCCGCCACTTCGGTTGCCAGAGCGGTATCAACATTACCGCCAGCCACAATCCCAGAGAATACAACGGCTACAAGGCTTATTGGGATGACGGTGCGCAGGTGCTTGCCCCGCACGATACTGCCATTATCGAAGAGGTGAACAAGGTGACGGTGGCCGACATCAAGTTCAACGGCAACAAGGACTTGATTCAGATTATCGGCAAGGAAGTGGATAAGGTTTATCTGGACATGGTTCACTCCATCTCTATCGACCCCGAAGTCATCCGTCGCCAGAAAGACCTCAGCATTGTGTATACTCCGCTTCATGGCGCAGGCCGCGTGCTTATTCCGGACTCATTGAAGGAGTGGGGATTTGAGAATATCAACTGCGTGCCCGAACAGATGGTGAAGGACGGCAATTTTCCGACGGTGGTTTCTCCGAATCCCGAAAATGCCGAAGCCCTTTCCATGGCCATTGCGCTGGCCAAGAAGATTGACGCTGACATCGTGATGGCAAGTGACCCGGATGCCGACCGTGTCGGTATGGCCTGCAAGGACGATAAGGGCGAGTGGGTGCTTATCAATGGTAACCAGACTTGTCTCATTTTCTTGTACTACATCATCAAGAACCGTATTGCAATGGGTAAGATGCAGCCGAACGACTTCATCGTGAAGACCATCGTGACCACCGAACTCATCAAGGCTGTGGCAGACAAGAACAAGATTGAAATGCGCGACTGCTACACCGGCTTCAAGTGGATTGCCCGCGAAATCCGTCTGAGTGAAGGTAAGCAGCAGTATATCGGTGGTGGTGAAGAAAGCTATGGCTTCCTGGCCGAGGACTTTGTCCGTGATAAAGACGCGGTTTCTGCCTGCTCTTTGCTGGCCGAAATCTGTGCTTGGGCCAAAGACCAGGGCAAGACACTCTATGACGTATTGATGGAAATCTATGTAGAATATGGATTCTCTAAGGAAACCACCGTGAACGTGGTGAAACCCGGTAAGAGTGGTGCCGAGGAAATCAAGGCGATGATGGATAACTTCCGTGCCAATCCTCCGAAGGAAATCGGTGGTTCGGCTGTCAGCCTGATTAAGGATTACAAGACGCTGGAACTGACTGATGCCCAGGGCAACGTAAGCAAGCTGGATATGCCCGAGACATCCAATGTACTTCAATATTTCACTGTAGACGGCACGAAGATTTCTGTCCGTCCTTCCGGTACGGAACCGAAGATTAAGTTCTATATCGAGGTGAAGGGCGAGATGGGTTGTCCGAAATGCTATGCCAGCGCCGATGCCGAAGCTGAGAAGAAAGTGGAGGCAGTGCGCAAGTCACTCGGCATTTGATAGGAAAGAGGAAAAAATGTGTATATAGTGTTCGGAGAGGCGTAACCCGTGAGGGCTGCGCCTCTTCCTTTTGCTTCTGTGTTGAAAGAAAACTTAAATAAAGACTTAAACCCGATGGTTGATGAACAAAACGTTTGCAGGGAAGTTTAGTATATGCAGATTGCGGTTACACACCGATTGGTTGATGTGAATGAGAGTCGTTTCATTCGTAGTTGTTCGTTTGTGAGTGTGTGTTTTCCGCAATTTGCTTTTTTAAATTTCTTCCCCCCTCTTTTTAATTCTTTAATTTTTAATTGTTCTCCATCCACCAGTCTATCAGCCTTCTTGCGATACTCAGCTTTCGTGGAATTTCGGGCAGGTTGTCTTTGGAATAGAAGGCGGCAGCGGTCAGCTCATCTTCCTGCAGTTTTATCTCCCCGCTTTCGTAGTCGGCAATGAAACCCACCATCAATCCGCTGGGGTAGGGCCAGGGCTGGTTGCTGAAGTAGGTGATGTTCTTTACCTTCAGCCCCGTTTCTTCAAAAACTTCCCGTTCTACACATTCTTCCAGTGTCTCGCCGGCTTCGAGGAAGCCTGCCACCAGTCCGTAGAAGGTTCCTCGGAAGTTCCGGGCATGCACCAGCAGGATTTCGTCTCCTTTGCGTATCAGTACAATGATGGCGGTGGAAACGGGAGGGTACATCTCATTGCCGCAGTTGGGACACTTCTTCATGATGGGGGTCTGGTGCTCCATGGCGGTGCCACACACGGGGCAGAAGCGGCTGTGCTCGTCCCAATAGAGTATCTGGAAGGCCTTTCCTGCAGAACGGTACTCGTCCGGCGAGATGTAGTCGTACGATGCGCGCAGGCCTATCATGACCCATTCATCGGTTTCGGCCACGGGCTGTTCCAAGGCGAATGCACGTACTTGCTTGCCGTTGGGGGGGAACACTTCGTGTATATTACTTCCGGCTTCCGGTGTCAGAGGAGGCTCTATACTGACGGGTACGCTGTATTTTATTTCTCCTTTGTCTGTATATCCTTTTTTCAGCAGCAGTTGGTCTTTGAAGAAGACGAACCACTGCGTGCAGGGTTGGGGTTCTGTTGATTTTTCCATTGTTTGTTGTTTTATTATTTTGGGGGGATGAACACGAAAATACAAAGGCACAGAGATTCTTTTCAAATTAATTTCTATGTCTCTGTGTCTCTGTGCTTGCCCCCCTAAATTTCGTTTGCTGTGTCTTTTTCTTGTCGCACATAGACCGTTGACCTTCCCATTCCGCGGCGGCGCAGGAACCCTTGCCGGATGAAGTTGTTCAGTTCGTCTATGGCGGCATGTCTGGTTAGTCCGCTTAGCTGGATGTATTCGTTCTTGTTGATACATACATTCTGCTTGAGGAACAGTTCCAGTTCGGCTTTTCTTGTTTCTTCGGTGGTCTCTACTACTTTTTTCGATTTCTTGGTAGTGGAGTGTACACGTTCCAACGTCATTTTCTTCTTGATGTTGTTGCGGAACGTGCTGCTGATGCGCAGGTGTACGTTTTGGAATTGGACGGATTCGGAGCGGATTTTCTTTTTCTCGTCGTCGGTCTCGCGCAAACATTTCAGTGAAGTGCTGAAGAATCCGAGTTCTCCCAGCTCCACGATGTTTCCGTTGGCAAGGAGGTCGCACAACTCGTCAATGCAGGCATCCAATGCTGCTCCTATCACATTCTTGGGCAGATGTTGGAAAGTTGCGATATGTTCCACAAACTCCTTTTGGGTATAAGTCCTTTTCGGGCAGATACGTGCATGGAGTGATTTCTTGTCTTCTTTCCCGTCGGGCGAAGGCGTTTCGTAAAGGTCGTAATACGCGCTCATAAGATATTTATTTTTGTTTATAGCGATAAACAGTTCTCGTCGCTTCGGGGAATTATTTTTGTCGCTAAGCGGATTAATTTTCTTCTTCCTAAAAACTAATCGTCCGACAACTGTTGCATTATCGTCCAACAGTTGTTTAATTATCGTCCGACAGCTGTCGGACGAAACAGAAATGGGTATGGGACGATTAATTCTTAGTGAACAAAGGTATAAAATATAGTGATACGAAGAGTAGTGTTTGGGGAGGAAAGTTTTAGTAGGCAGGAAGTTTTTTAAGGAAAGAAAAAGTAGTTTCTTTGATGGAAAAACTCGTTTATTGAAATAAAAAATCCCCCGTTAAGGACGAGGGAACCTAATGTCTTCACAACGGAATAATCCTTATTGTGATTTGCTTCATTTTAGTACGACAAAGATAAGAATAAAAATGATATATCCTGCAATCTTTTCAAATGCTTTTTTTACATTTGTGGAAATTAACTTTAAATTATTGTTATGAAAAAAATATTGGGGTTGGATTTGGGGACCAGTAGCATTGGCTGGGCATTAGTTAATGAGGCAGAAACGAGCGAAGAGAAATCGTCAATAATTAAGCTTGGTGTGCGAGTAAACCCTTTAACGGTGGACGAATTGCAGAATTTTGAAAAGGGGAAGAGTATCACTACAAATGCAGATAGGACAGCAGGTCGAAGTATGCGACGTAATTTGCAGCGCTATAAACTGCGGCGTGAAAATCTGATTGAGGTCTTGAAAGAATATAATTTCATTACCGATGAAACGATATTGTCTGAAAATGGTAATAGAACGACTTTTGAAACATATCGCTTAAGAGCGAAAGCTGCTGTAGAAGAGATTTCATTAGAGCAATTTGCACGTGTGTTATTAATGATTAACAAGAAACGTGGTTATAAAAGCAGTCGGAAGGCCAAAGGAGCAGAAGATGGGACTTTAATTGACGGGATGGAAGTGGCCAAAAAAATGTATGATGAGGGTATTACACCCGGCGAATTATGTTTGCAACTTCTTACAGCAGGAAAAAGATATTTCCCTGATTTTTATCGCTCAGATTTGCAAGCTGAATTTGATAGAATTTGGAATTTTCAGAAACAATTTTATCCAGATTCCTTAATTGATAAAGTCAAAGACGAAGTAAGAGGAAAGAATAAGTCACAGACTTGGGCTATATTAGCGAAGTATTTTGTATGGAAAGAAGTTGAAAATAGTTGGAATGAAGAAGAAGCCCAAACTAGAAGAGTAGAAAAAGAATACAGACTTGTGGGAATTAAAAGGGGAGTAAAGAGAGAGGAATTGAAACTTGAAAACTTCCAATGGCGAGTAAAAGCACTTTCCGAGAGGATGAATCCTGAAGAACTTGCAATCGTTTTGCAAGAGATAAATGGGCAGATTAGTAATTCGAGTGGGTATTTAGGTGCAATTAGTGACCGAAGCAAGGAACTATATTTCAATAGACAAACTGTTGGACAGTATCAAATGGCTGTTTTGGATAACAATCCTAATATAGGCTTGCGGAATATGGTGTTTTATAGGCAGGATTATTTGGATGAGTTTAATACGATATGGGAAAAACAGGCTGAATTTCATAAAGAGTTGACGGAAGATTTGAAAAAGGAAATTCGGGATATCGTTATCTTTTATCAACGTCGTTTGAAAAGTCAGAAAGGTTTGATAAATATTTGTGAGTTTGAAAGGCGGCAGATAGAGGTGGAAATAGATGGTAAGAAAAAGATTAAAACTATTGGTAGTCGGGTTATTCCTCGTTCTTCACCTCTATTCCAGGAATTTAAGATATGGCAGACTTTAAACGATATAGAGGTGTCGGTGCTTGGTGTGAAAAATAAACGTAAAAAGCAAGATGATAATTCTACTACACTGCTCGATTCTGCCGAAAATATTGATTCTTTGAAATTGAATGTTAGTCGTCCTCTGGATGCTGATGAAAAAAGCTTACTTGCTAAAGAACTTTTTATCCGTGATAAGCTGACTAAATCAGATGTGCTGAAATTGCTATTTAATAATCCTCAGAATCTGAATCTGAATTTTAAAAATATTGATGGAAATAGAACAGGAAGTGCCTTATATCAGGCATTTAGTAAGATTCTTGAAATATCTGGTCATGAGTCTATTAATTTCAAAAAATCAGCTGACGAAATTGTAGAACAAGTAAAAACGATATTTTCTGCTTTGGGTTGGAATACGGAAGTTTTGTGTTTTGATTCGGAAAAAGAATTGGACAAGCAACCTTACTTTAAACTTTGGCATTTATTGTACTCTTTTGAGGGTGATAGTACGCCGACCGGAGATGGAAATCTGATTCAAAAGATAGCAGATTTATGTGGTTTTGAAAAAGATTATGCTTCAATTTTGGCGAATATAACTTTTCAAGAAGATTATGGTAGTTTGAGTACAAAAGCAATTCGTAAGATATTACCTCATCTAAAAGATGGAAATCAGTATGATGTTGCTTGTGAATATGCAGGGTATAAACATTCAAAATCCTCGTTAAAGAAAGAAGAAATTAAGAACAAGGTATTGAAAGATAAATTAGAGCTTCTTCCTAAGAATAGTTTGCGTAATCCGGTTGTTGAGAAGATACTGAATCAGATGGTTAATGTGATTAATGCGATTATTACTACTTATGGCAAACCGGATGAAATCCGTATTGAACTGGCTCGCGAATTAAAGAAAAATGCAAAAGAGAGAGAAGAACTGACGAAATCTATTGCGGATACAACAAAAACGCACGAAGGGATAAGAGCTATTCTGCAAAATGATTTCGGAATGTCTCATGTAAGCCGTAATGCAATAATTCGTTATAAATTGTATGAAGAGTTGAAAGATAATGGTTATAAAACCTTGTATTCTAATACCTATATTCCCAAAGAAAAATTGTTCAGTAAGGATTTTGATATTGAGCATATTATTCCACAGGCTCGTTTGTTTGATGATTCTTTCTCTAACAAAACATTGGAAGTGAAAAGTATAAATATTGAGAAAGGAAGTAAAACTGCTTATGATTTTGTGGAGGAGAAATATGGCGAACAAGGTTTGCAGGAATATTTAAATCGTTGCGAGGTACTGTTCAGGGATAAGAAAACTAAACTTAGAAAATTGAAAATGCAGGAGAGTGAAATCCCTGAAGGATTTATTGATAGGGATTTACGGAATACACAGTACATTGCAAAGAAAGCTCTTTCTATGTTGAATGAAATTTGTCGTCGAGTGGTTGCTACTACTGGGGCGATTACTGATGAATTGCGTGAAGATTGGCAACTTGTTGATGTAATGAAAGAATTGAATTGGGAAAAATATAAAGTACTGGGATTAGTCGAATATTTTGAAGATAATGATGGAAGGTTGATAGGTAGGATTAAAGATTGGACTAAGCGTAACGATCACCGCCATCATGCAATGGATGCTTTGACAGTAGCATTTACTAAAGATGTATTTATCCAGTATTTTAATAATAAGAATGCTAGTCTGAAGCCTGATACGAATGAAGCTGCAATAAGAAATAAGTATTTTCAAAATGGAAAGGCTATTCCTCCCATGTCTTTAGATGAATTTCGTGCTGAGGCAAAGAAGCATTTAAATGATACGCTAATCTCTATTAAGACCAAGAATAAGGTAGTTACAATTAATCTCAATAGAACAAAAAAGAAAAATGGAATAAACAAAAAGCAGCAACAAACTCCACGAGGGCAATTGCATTTGGAAACTGTTTACGGTAGTCATAAACAGTATGTGGTTAAAGAGGAGAAAGTGAATGCCTCGTTTGATGCAGCTAAGATAGCCACTGTAAATAAACCTGCTTATAGAGATGCATTATTGAGGCGTTTGCAAGAAAATGGCAATGATTCGAAGAAAGCTTTTACTGGTAAGAATTCATTGGACAAGCAACCTGTTTGGTTAGATGCTAAGCAGAACGAGTGTGTTCCGGAAAAGGTTAAAACAGTAATGCTTGAAACGGTTTATACGGTACGAAAACCTATTGATGAAAAATTGAATGTAGATAAAGTTGTAGATGCGAGAATTCGTAAACTTTTGCAGGATCGCATAAAAGAATACGGTAATGCGAAGAGTGCATTTGCCAATCTGGATGAAAACCCGATATGGCTCAATAAAGAGAAAGGTATAACTATAAAGCGAGTGAGTGTTTTTGGTATCAGTAAAGCGCAATCACTTCATGAAAAGAAGGATAAGGATGGTAATTTTATTTTAGATAAAGACAGTCGGAGGATTCCGGTTGATTTTGTTAATACAGGTAATAATCATCATGTCGCAATTTATCGTAAACCAGTTTTAGACAAAAAGGGACAGGCTGTATTTGATGAAAATGGTGAATTGAAGTTTGAACTTGAAGAGGTTGTAGTTTCTTTCTTTGATGCAGTGACGCGGGTAAATCTTAGTCAACCTATTATTGATAAAGATTATAAGAGAAGTGAAGGTTGGAAGTTTCTTTTTAGTATGAAGCAAAACGAGTATTTTGTGTTCCCAAATGAGAAGACTGGCTTTGACCCTAAAGAAATTGATTTGCTGAATCCTGAGAATTATGCTTTAATAAGTCCAAACTTGTTTAGAGTGCAAAAAATAGCCTCTAAAGATTATGTGTTTAGGCATCATTTAGAAACAGTTGTTGCAGATAGGAAAGAATTGCAGGAGATTACCTGGAAACGAATTTCTTCTCTAAGTATATTGAACAGAATTATTAAAGTCCGAGTCAATCATATTGGTCAAATTGTTATGATAGGGGAATATTGAGATGGAGAATAAATTGAAATTGTTTCAAGGCAAGAGTATTCGTTCCGCCTGGAATGAAGAAGAACAACAATGGTATTTTTCTATTTTAGATGTTGTTCAGGTTTTGACAGATAATGCAATGCTAAGCAATATACAAAGCGAATGTGTTCAAGAGATGAAATGTTGAATTTGAACTGGGGTACAATTTGTACCCCAGTTCAAATGACTGCTGAAGATGGTAAAAGAAGGAAAATCCAAGCGGCAAATATAAAAGGACTTTTTCGTATCATTCAGTCTATTCCTTCTCCCAAAGCAGAGCTTTTTAAACTGTGATCAGCCCAGATTGGCTATGATCGTGTACAAGAAATTGAGACCCCAGAATTAGCTCAAGAGTGAATGAAAGAACTTTATGAACAGAAAGGGTGTCTCCTCAGTTACCGTTTGAAGAAGGTGATGAATAATATTCACTAAAATTGAAGTACTATGATTAAGAAAACACTCTATTTTGGAAATCCAATTTATTTATCTTTAAAGAATGCACAGTTAGTAATAAAACTACCGGAAGTAGTGAAAAATGAAACTTTAACGGGAGGATTTAAACAAAAGGCAGAAGTGACAAAACCAATAGAAGATATTGGTGTAGTTGTATTGGATAATAAGCAAATTACGATTACCTCAGGAGTACTGGAAGCTCTACTTGAAAATAATTGCGCTATCATAACCTGCGATAGTAAAAGTATGCCCGTTGGCCTGATGCTTCCTTTGTATGGCAATACAACTCAGAATGAACGTTTTCGTCAACAATTAGGTGCTTCTCTTCCATTGATGAAACAATTGTGGCAACAAACCATTAAGCAAAAGATAGAGAATCAGGCAGCTGTGTTGAAAAAATGTGCAGGGGAAGAAATAAGATGCATGAAAGCATGGGCTGCTGATGTGAAGAGTGGGGATTCTGATAATCTGGAAGCTCGGGCTGCAGCTTACTATTGGAAAAACCTATTTAAAATAGATGGTTTCACGAGAGATAGAGAGGGCATTCCACCTAATAATTTGTTGAATTATGGGTATGCGATATTGCGTGCTGTTGTGGCACGTGGGTTGGTATCGAGTGGACTTTTGCCTACGTTAGGCATTCATCATCATAATCGTTATAATGCGTATTGCTTGGCTGATGATATAATGGAACCTTATCGTCCGTATGTGGATGAACTGGTTTGTGATATTATGAAAAAAGGAGGAGATTATGGGATGTTGACAAAGGAACTGAAAGGACAGCTTTTGACGATTCCGTCGTTAGATGTTATTATTTCAGGTAAGCGTAGTCCGCTAATGATAGCAATGGGACAAACAACAGCTTCTCTTTATAAATGTTTTAATGGAGAGTTGCGTAAAATAGCATATCCGGAAATGTAATGGACCGTTTTAGTGAATATCGCATTATGTGGGTACTGGTGTTATTTGATTTGCCTACTGATACCAAGAAGGATAAGAAGGCGTATGCAGACTTCCGGAAGAACCTGCAGAAGGATGGATTTACTATGTTTCAGTTTTCCATCTACGTACGACATTGTGCCAGCAGTGAAAATGCAGATGTGCACATAAAAAGAGTTAAATCTTTCTTACCGGAGTTTGGACAGGTGGGAATTATATGTATTACGGACAAACAATTTGGTAATATTGAGCTCTTTTATGGGAAAAAAGTTCAAGATGTGAATACACCGGGGCAACAGTTGGAGTTATTCTAAAAGTAAAAATCCCACTTGTTGGTGGGATTTTTAGTGGAAAACTGTTTGCTTTTTGTGATTCAAATTGATTGTTTAACCATTTGATTATTAGATTATAATGAATAGTCTGCTGTTTCCAATGGTTCAAAGATACTAAAACTCGCTCACATACGGATGGATTTCGCAGGAATAATGCAAACTATTGGAATAAAAGGGAGATATGTAGGTTTTACCTATATTCGTCCATTATATGGTTTTGCCCCGTTTTGGAGGAGTTAGGAAAATAAATTGCTACTTATCCGTTGCCGATTCAAGGTCCAAAGCAGCAAGAAAAAGGTCTTTGTATTACCCTCTGACATCACCGTAAAGAACGCTGTTTCACTCATATTTTGCGAGTACAAAGTTAATACTTTTTTCGCTAAAGGGAGAAAATACAGGTTCTGAATGTCATGCGTGGAGCTTCTTTCCATATTCCGCTATATTCATCATACCGTTCATTTGCTCGATATCCGGTAATTTTGCAAACAAAGTAAAAGGTTATGGATCAAGCGAATGTAAAGGTGTCGTTCTACCTCAAAAAGAGCGAGGCAGATGCCGATGGGATGTGTCCTGTAATGGCAAGGCTGAACATCGGAAAGTATTCTGAAGCGGCTTTCAGCGTGAAACTCCGTGTGCCGCAGTCAATGTGGAGTTCGGGGCGTGCTTCAGGCAAAAGTGTGAAGGCGAAGGAAATCAACAACCGCCTGGATGAAATCCGTGCGATGGCGTTGGGAGTTTATGCGGAACTGTCGGCTGTCCGTGACGGTGTGACCGCCGGGGATGTCAAAAGTCTGTTGCTGGGTATGGCCGGTGAACAGACAACGCTATTAAACTACTTTCGCACGTTTATTGAGAACTTCGCAAAGCGCGTGGGTGTAAACCGGACCGAAGGCAGTTTGAAAAGCTATCGGAACGCCTACAACCATGTGGAACGGTTCATGCGGGAAAAATACAATTTGTCGGACATCCCGTTTTCGGCATTGACCCTCTCCTTCATACAAGATTATGACTCGCACTTGCGGGCGGATTGCCGTCTCTCTCCGGGAACGATTATCAACTTGACCGTGCAGTTGAAAATCATCGTCGGTGAAGCCGTGGCGGACGGCATCATCACCACCTACCCGTTTGCGGGCTATGAACCCGTGCGGCCGAAACAGAAACGGAAGTACCTTACATCCGAGGAACTGCAACGGATTATGATTACACCACTCCACAAGCCACATCTCTATCTCGCACGGGATATGTTCCTTTTCTCATGCTACACAGGCATTCCATACAGCGACATACGGCTTCTCTCGAAAGAACATTTGTCGCTTGCCGACGACGGTACATGGTGGATCAGAAGTTCGCGCCGGAAAACAGGAGTCGAGTTTGAAATTCCTTTGCTGGATTTGCCCCTGCAAATCATAGAGAAATACCGGGATACGGCACCGGACGGCAGGTTGCTTCCCATCTACTCAAACAGCACGATGAACCTCTATCTGAAACGTATCGCGCAGCTCTGTGACATAGACTGTCCGCTGGTCTTTCATGCCGGGCGCCATACCTATGCGACCGAAATCACGCTCGGACATGGGGTTCCGCTTGAAACAGTCAGCAAGATGTTGGGACACGCCCGAATTGAGACGACCCAAATTTACGCCAAAGTAACTGATGACAAGATAAATGCAGACACGCGGATATTGAACGAGAGAATAGCAGAACGTTTCTCCGTGGTTATTTGACAAACGATAAAAAGCCAACGACATGAAAAAGAAAAGTGAACATACAGACAATACTATCAGACATCGCAGCACATTCGCGATACTGTTCTATATCAACCGTACCAAGATGCGCAAGGACGGGACGTGCCAGTTGCTGTGTAAGGTGAGCATCGATGCCGAATGGGAACAGATTGGCACGAAAGTGTCCGTCAATCCCGACATCTGGAATCCGGGAAAGGGCCGTGCCAACGGACGCAGTGCGAATGCAGTGACAGTGAACCGTGCCATAGACGAATTGACGGAAGAGATAACCGGACATTATAACCGGATAAAGAACAGTCTCGGCTTCATTACGGCAGAACTGGTAAAGAACGCCGTGATGGGTGTCGGGCAGAAACCGCTTACCCTGCTGGCTCTGTTCAGGGAACATAACGAGGATTTCAGCAAGCGTGTCGGACTGGACCGTATCAAGGAAACGCTTGATTCTTACCTGAGGTCATACAAGCATCTTTCCGCTTTCATCAAGGATAAGAAAGGCGTGGAAGATGTCACGCTACGTAGCCTTGACAAGAATTTCTATGATGATTTTGAACTGTTCCTTTGCAAGGACTGCCACATGATGCCCAAGACCGTGCATGAACACCTGTACCGTCTGAAAAAGATGACCAAGCTGGCGGTCAGCCAGGGAACGCTGCGCCGTGACCCGTACTGCCGTCTACACCCCGCGCTGCCACGACGGAAGAGCCGCCACATGAAGCTGGAAGACCTCAGAAAACTCATGGAGACACCCGTGGAGAAACCGCAACTGCAATTCGTGAGGGACATGTTCCTGTTTTCGACCTTTACCGGACTGGCTTACGCGGACTTGAAAAGGTTGAAAACGAGTGATATCACACAATCCGAAGACGGTGCGTGGTGGATTCACATACGCCGTCAAAAGACTGACACGCTCTCTTCCGTCCGTCTGCTGGATATTCCCTTACGGATCATTGAAAAATACCGTGACCAGCGGCAGGGGGACATGGTATTTAATGTTTACCGTCGTGGCTACTTTATCCTACTGACACGGGAACTGGGAAAGGTGTACGGCTTCGATTTGACTTTCCATCAGGCCCGTCATAATTTCGGAACCCATGTCACACTCTCGCTCGGTGTCCCGATAGAGACGGTCAGCCGCATGATGGGGCACATGTCGATTTCTACAACACAGCTTTACGCACAGGTGACGGACAAGAAGGTGGACGAGGACATGAAAGTCTTGAAGGCAAGCGGTTTCAGCGGCATGACTGAACTTTGCGAGGAGGATTTCACTACCCGGAAAGGCAGAAAAAGGACACCCCACGCTATCTGAAAATCAAGAACGGAGAAACGCATGTCCCTATGAACGGGCCGTTTCTCCGTTTTGTCATATCACACCCACCGCATATCTTCCTTGCACCGCTTGTAGGCATCCTCCAATATTTTAAGGATGTCCGATTCCTTGTAGAGGGCCTTACCCTGTACAAGATAGTAAGGGACAACACCAAGCGTGCGGTATTCCTGCAATGTCCGTCTGCTGACCCTCAAAATTTTGGATAGTTCCTCGTCCGTCAAGAAACGTTCGCCGTGGAATACGGATTTAGGGGTGTCCTCCATAGCTGTGATTAATCGCTCCATATTGTCGAGCCCCTGAAACAAGACATCGACACGCGGGTCTTTCCGTTCTAAAAAATGATAGCTCATAGTTCTCGTTTTAAGCGGTAATAATTCGATTCCAATAGTTTGTGCACGTCTTCGGTCTTGAAGAAAATCTTGTGCTTGATGCGCGAGTAAGGCAGGATGCCCTTGTCACGGTACACCTGAAGCGTCTTTTTGGATATGCGCAATATCTCGCACACCTCCTGGTTGTCAAGCCACTTCTTCAAGCCGAGGTCTTCCACCGGACGGCACACACCCATTACCTTTTCCTCCAGTTTGCCGAAACGTACCCGAAGTTCATCAAACGTCTGTTTGTCGATACATACTATTTCCATACCAGTCATTTTTTGAGTTGAACATCTGCCCGGTTCTTCAAATTCGCCGGTAGCACCTTCCCTTTTTGGTTGAGAAACGCCTCCACTTCGGAAGCCTTGTAGTAAGTCCGTCCGTCAATCATGTAATAGGTGACATACTTCTTCTGGCGGTAACGCGCCAACGTGCGTTTGGTGATGCCAAGCAGCTGGCAAAGGTCATAGTTATCCAAAAGTGTGTCGCCTTCCAGACACTCTTTCAACTTGTTCATCCGCTCCAGGGTACGGTCGATCCTGTCAAACCGTTCCATGATCTGCATGAGCATCATCTGGGCACTTTCGCTGTTTATCTGTAGCATAATGCATTCTGTCTTTAGCGTAAATAATAGTTTTGCTTACACCTTGTCGCGCAACAGGTTATACTACATATAGGGCTAATGGCGTACCAATGACCATGCATTTCATCGAATGGCATTGCCATTCCATTGAAATACAGTGAAATAAAAATTTTACGGATGAAAAATAGAGGTGGAAAACGTCTTGCAAAATGCAAGGTTTTTCGCAAAATGCAAGTTACATCTTGCAAGATTTGCGGTAGATAAGGCGGCAGATGCCGTTGGAAAAAGAAGTGGTTTTATGCAGTTCCCAATGTTGTGGTCGGAATGTATTCAACACGGAAATCCCTTGTCCGGCAGAAAACGGCAGCTGGTAAACCACAAGTTCATCAACAAGATCATAGAGGAAAAGCCCGCGAAGCAGCTCCACCGATTCCGGTTCTATGATTTCAGCAAGGTAAGTGAATGAATCGACCCTGTTGTCTTTCTCGCAAAGCAAATCAAGGATGGAATGGGGCAATATAAGAGCCGAGCAGCGTTCACGCCAAAAGGGAAACCCCCTCCTGTCGTTTCTTACCCAGGACACAAGTGTTCCGGCCGGTTCCGGAAGGAAACCGTTCAATGTTATTGCCGTCACAACTTGAATCCTTGCCATAGCTTCCATTGTTTTTTCAACCGGAAGACGTAAAAAAGAAGCGTGCAATACACGCTATCTCTAATGGAGGCTCTGGAATGCCCTTGAAAGGAATAGGTGAATGCACGCTATGCCAAGGCATAGCATAAGCAATCACGCAATAGTTCCTTCCAATGTTAATTTTCCAGATTCCCATTAGGACGCTTGCGGTCTTATGTCTATATATAAACAGCGACTGCCCGTTAGACAGTACGCCGCATTTTTCGCTATTTAAGTGCAAAAGTACACATATTCAGCGACATTTGCACTATTTTTAGTCGTTAAATTCATTTCAGCCCGTATTTCTTCATCTTCCTGTACAGTGTTGCCGGGTTGATGTTCAGCATTCCAGCCGCTTGTTCCCGGTGACCGTTGCAGGCTTTGAGAGCCCTGATAATGCTTTCTTTCTCAAATGCTTCACCTTTCAGAGGCAGGATTGCAAGTGTGTCTGTTTCCTCATTTCTACATACACAGACAGTTGTTTCCAATCCGTCCACGTCAAGCATCGGAGACTCAGAGACCAGTACGGCACGCTTGACACGGTTTCGGAGTTCACGCACGTTGCCCGGCCACCGGTAGGCAAACATCCTCTGTTTGGTCTCTTCGGTAAATCCTTGCGTAGTCCTTTTCAGTTCTTTCGAGAAACGTTCACGGAAAAACTCCGCCAACGGAATGATGTCTTCCGGGCATTCCTCCAGGGAGGGCTGCCGGATCTCAAACTCGTTCAGACGATGGTAAAGGTCTTCCCTGAACCGTCCCTCCTTGATGGCCTGTTCCATATTCTCGTTTGTCGCGGAAATGACCCTGACATCCGAAATCCGTTCCCTGCCGCTTCCTATCGGGGTATATACATTCTCCTGCAATACTCGTAACAGCATGGATTGGATTTCATGCGGCATCGTGCCTATCTCGTCAAGGAACAGCGTGCCGCCTTTCGCCAGGTCAAAATATCCGGTCTTTGCCGTGTCCGCCCCGGTGAACGCGCCTTTCTCATGTCCGAAGAATAGCGAGGCTGCCAGCTCGCGTGGCAATGCGCCGCAGTTTACGGCGACAAAAGGCTTGCCATACCGTTCGCTGTTGTCATGGATGGTCTGTGCCACCGATTCCTTGCCGGTTCCGTTGGCTCCGAGTATCATCACGGACATGTCGGACGGGGCGACCAGCCTGGCAAACTTTTCCACTTTCAGGATTATGGGACTTGTGCGGTGGAACAACTGCCTTTCCTGCTTTCTCACGGTGGCTACCGGGTGGAATACATCTTCCGCCAGTTCCAACAGATGTTCCCGGTGTACAGGTTTTGGCAGGTAGTCCCTGGCTCCCAGTTTGATGGTACGCACAACGTCCGGGACGGAAACGTATTCGGTCGTTATGATAAACGGGATGTCTTTCTTCTCCTTGCGCAGCCATTCCAACAGGGAAATGCCGTTGCCTTCCGGCAACCGCACGTCCGACAATATAAGGTCGAACTGCATCCGGCGTATCAAAGAGCGGGCTATCGGCTCGCTCATAGCTGTCACAGCGTCATAACCGGCCCGGGAAAGCCAGTCTTTCTGTATTTGCGACAACCCCACGTTGTCTTCAACTATCAGTATCTTCCGTTTCATTTGTCAGTCTTTTTATCTCGGCTTCCGCCGCCTTGATGAGCATGGCGGTGCTGTCTATTATCTGCCGGGTATATTCATTTAACTCTTTGTCGCTTGTTTCACTGTCTTTCAATAAAGTCCGGTATGCCAACAGGGGTTCCGCCATCCGTAGGAACTCCCACATCGGTTGCATACGGTGGGTGATTTCACGCAACTTCTGCCTGTCGCCGTTTTTTATGGCTGCATCAAGTTCTTCACGGTCTTTCTCTGATTGGGATATAAGGGAAAGCAATGCCTTGTGCTTGTCACTGACCTCGGAAAGGATCAAACTGAAATCAACCTCCGGTTTTTCCTCTCGCCTGTTTGTCTTTATCCTCGAAAGCAGGCCGAGAAGTTCCGATGAAGAAAACGGCTTATAGATGTAGTCCGTAAATCCGGCATGGAGAAAAGCCTCCTTGTCCCTGTCACCGCGTGCGGTCATGGCTACAATAGGGATGGTGCGAGAGTTTCCGATGTTCGAGTTGCGCAACAAGGTCAGCAAGTCAAAGCCGTTGGTCCCTGGCATTTGAATATCAGAGATCAACAGGTCATAATCCTTGCCCCGCATCGCCTTGACCACATCTTTGGAGGTTACGCTGGTCGTACAATTCATCCCGTTACGCTCCAGCATCTCTTTTATCACATTCAACAGCATCGTATCGTCATCAATGACAAGTACATTCCGAGGCAAATGTGCCGGATGTGGGATTATCAGGCTTTCGCTCTCTACCGTTTCATCCGTGGTTTTCAATGGAAGTGTAACGCGGAACGTGCTACCCCGGTCAATGCCGCTCGTCACGTCGATTGTCCCGCCAAGCAGGTTGACAAGACCTTTTGTTATTGGCAGACCTAATCCGAAACCTTCCGTGTTCCTGACGGAACCCAACCGCTCAAACGGGCGGAAGATACGTGCAAGCGCATCTTCACTCATGCCTATGCCGGTATCCTTGACTTCCAACTGCAACTTACCCTCGTCATAGTGCGCATTCAGGCTTATGGTTCCAGTTTCTGTAAATTTGACGGCATTACTGAGCAGGTTGTCCAAAATCTGTTCGATACGGTCCACGTCACCGCAAAGCTTGACATCGGTACCGGTAAAATCGTGATTGAACAGGATGCCTTTGTTATTGACTACATGGGAGAAGCCGAAAGCGATGCGTTCCAACAGGGTGTTCAGGTTGAACGGTACATCGTTGCGGGTTTCCTTGGCCTCGTTCAGGCGGTACACGTCCAGCAGGTTGTTAAGCAGGTGTACAACGTGCCGGCACACGATTCTGATGTTGTTCAGGTGCGTGTTTCTGCGTTTCTTCTCACGGGTATCCACGGCAAGTTCCGCGCTGCCGCTGATGACGTTCAGAGGGGCGCGGATGTCATGGGAAATTGTCAGGATGATATTCTTCCGCATCTCCAGCAGTGCGATGTTCTGCTCTATCGTTTCTTCCAGATGCTTCCTGTTTTTTGCCTTGACCTTAATATCCCGTTGTATGACAAGATACGAAATGAACAACAGAATGATTGAGAATATAATCAAGCCGGTAATGACCAAAGTCGAATGTTCGTAAGAGGCTTTCAGACGCTCTTCCCTGCTACTGAAGGTGTTCCATGTCTGCTCATCCAGACTTGTAATAAGTAAACGCAATTTCCGGTTGAGTTCCCTATTGCACAACCGCAGGCTGTCCGTATAAGTTTCTATGTCCCGTTTCCGTTTATTCAACAACGAGATCAGTTCCTTATCCGGTGCGGTTTGCCTGGTTGTAACAACCGGCATCTGTACGGTTTCCTTGCCACCGAAGAATCCGGCGATACCTTTCTTCTTTCGGGTAACGGTCCGGGCGGTTGTCTGTGTCGTTACAGTCGGTTTTTGATGAAATAGAAGGCTATCCGTTTTCTTTTGTTCTCGGGTCGCTTCCATTATTTGAAACAGATGGTCTTCTTTAGCTGCCAACAATGTACGAAGAGAATCTATCTGTTCGGGTTGTATGAAATCCTTACATTGTATACGTAATGTTTGCAGCATGGAATCAGTCCGTACACGTCGTTCCCGGTAAGCCAAAGAATCCTCATCATTCCATACCATGACGGATTCACCATAAGTTACTAACGTGGTCACATAGCGGTGCGTGGTATTGATATTGTGCTGGGTTTGAAAAATAGCGATTGACTCATCCTCTATTTTCTGTACACGACCACGTTCGTGCAGAACAATAGCGACCATGCTGCCGATGATCGCCATTAAAAGGAAGTATCCTATAAATATCTTATGCTGCAAAAGAATCTTCATTCACTTTTGAGTTTTTTACAATCCGTATACTTATTTCATACAATATCCACATTGGCAATGCAACCAGCGAAAGCGTGAACACGTCCGAAGTCGGTGTAATAATCGCGGCAACTACAAGGATAATCACAATGGCGTGTTTACGGTACTTGCGCATGAAATCTGCCGACAGGAACCCCAATTTGGCAAACAGCCACGAGAGGATGGGTATCTCGAAGACGATACCCATCGCAAGGCACATCGTTACAAGTGTAGAGATATACGAGTCAAGTGTGATGAGATTATCCACATCGCCGCTAACCTGATAAGTTCCCAAGAAGCGGAATGTTAACGGGAAAATCAGGAAATAGCTAACAATTACACCTAAAGTGAACATTGCATAGCCGCCTCCGACCATCCGCACCGCATACCGTCGTTCATTATCGTATAATGCCGGGGAAACGAACCGGAACAATTGATAAAGGATATAAGGCGATGTGCATAATATCCCGGCACACAACGCTGTCTTCATGTGAATGATGAACTGTTGTGCCAGCCCCGTATTGATAAGCCGGACGTAAAACGGTTCTGCCGCACCTCCCGCCCATGTCGCTATGCGGTCAAGTAGCTGATAAGTAACAAAACCGTCTTCTTTCGGTGCAAGCACAATAGAGAATAATTCTTCCTTGAAAAAGAATGCCACGATGCCGAACACGACGGCCACGGCGACAATCTTCACGATTGCCGTCCGCAGCACGTCCAGATGTTCCCAAAAAGATTGAGTGTTCGTCTCGTTTGCCATACGGTTATTCCTTTCGTTCAGAGTCCTTGATTTCGTTAATTTCTTTTTCTACATTGTTCATTCCCTCTTTGAAGGAACGAACACCTTTGCCGAGTCCTTTCATCAATTCGGGAATCTTCTTGCCACCGAAGAACAACAGCACAATCAACGCAATGAGTAGTACTTCCTGCATACCCAGACCGCCTATAAATAATGGTGTCATCGTGTTGTTTTATTTAGATTATACATAAGCAATAAAAAGCGTTTCATTATCGGATATTGATTTTACGGGTTTGTAAATGTTTTCCATTACTTACCTGCGTGATATAAATGCCGGGAGCAAAGGCTGCTGTGCTTATTTGGCTTTCTGTCGTTTCCATTACTTTACGTCCCGAGATATTGTAAAGTGTAAGCGTTTTGAAATCACCGTTCACTCCAATCACTCCGTCTGAGTACACAATCCCCAATTTATTGTCATCAGTGATAGGATTAATTGCCGTGGTTAGGTCATTGTAATGTATGTCTGCAAGCCAAGACGAAATCAAAGATGCTGCATTTGAAGTCTGAGAGGAACGAATCCATAGATTTGGTTCTATGAATTTGCCATCGGGTATCAACCGTTTTGCATCAGCAATTACACCACTTATACCACTACTTGCACTCGACACAATAACGCCAATATTCTTTCCTGCCATTTGCTTACCGTAATGGAACAAGAATGTCTGGAATGGAGCAGCCATCTGACTCCACCACAAGGGTACAGCGATAATTACCATATCGTAATCATCCATATTGACCTCAACGGGATCAATAGCAGGATAGGAAGACTCATTATTAGGATTGGCTTTTATGGCATTCAGGAGTTGAGTGCCGAGGGCATAATTGTTAGCGGCATAGTCAAGACCTTTCTGCACAGGCTCGATTTCAATCACATCAGTCTCAATCCGAGTACGCAGTTCGGTCACAATACGCTCCACGTTGTTGGTGTAACTATAATACGCAACAAGTGTTTTTGCATTGGCTGCAACCATATACAACATTGCCGCCATAAACATTATTATTTTTTTCATCGTAATATTCAGATTTACACCATTAGTATTTTATGTCTTTGAGCCATTGTTCAATCAGTGATTTTGCGTTTGAAGTCTGAGAGGAACGTATCCAAAGATTTGGCTCTATGAATTTGCCATCGGGAATCAACCGCTTTGCGTCGGTGACCACTCCGCTGATACCGCTGCTGGCACTCGATACAATAACGCCTATATTCTTTCCTGCCATTTGTGGACCATAATGAAACAGGAATGTCTGGAACGGAGCTGCCATTTGGCTCCACCACAGTGGGCACGCAATAATCACCATATCATATTTCGTCATATCCACCTCTACATTGTCGATTGCCGGATATGATGATGCAGAGTTAGGATTGGCTTTTATGGCATTCAGGAGTTGAGTGCCGAGGGCATAATTGTTGGCAGCATAGTCGAGACCTTTCTGTGCAGGCTCGATTTCAATCACATCAGCCTCAATCTGAGTGCGCAGTTCGGTCACGACACGTTCCACATTGTTCGTATAGCTGTAATAAGCTATAAGGGTTTTATGTTCCGACGGAGTTTCCGGATTATCCGGATTTTCATTGTCATCTTCTCCGGGAGTTTCGGTTTCAGACTGATCCGGCAATGTCGGTTCATCCTTGTCGCATGATGCCAATGAGAACATCACACATAATGAAAACAGGTATATGATATATTTTTTCATGACTATTTCAAATTTTACATTGTTGGTTTATTTCAGTTTATTGTACTCTTCTTCAGTTACAGGCTCAAGCCATTCATTTTCTGCATTTTCACCGGGAATCTGAATGGCAAGGTGTGCGAACCAATTGTCAGCGGCAGCTCCACGCCAGTGTTTCACATTGACAGGGATGTGAATGACCGTGCCGGGCAGGATCTCCTGTGCGGGTTTCCCTTCTTCCTGATACCAGCCCCGGCCGCCTACACCTATAAGTATCTGACCTCCATCTTTGGTTGCCTTATGTCTGTGCCAATTATTGCGACAACGTGGTTCGAATGTAACATTGGCAATAGACACCTGTTCAGTTGATACGGATGAGCGATAGCTGTTGCCGGTGAAATACTGAGCGGTTTTGCGGTTCGGCTCACCGATTGGAAATATTATCTGACGTTGAAACTCAGTCTTTGCATCACTTCCTGCCGTATCATCCGCCCACACGTCTTTGGCAAGACGGAACGCCGCCCATGCCTTGGGCCATCCGGCATAAAACGCTATGTGTGTAAGGATTTCTGAGATTTCGGTACGGGATATACCGTTTGCCTTGGCTGTTTGCAGATGGTAACTCAGCGAGTTGTCGGTAATACCTTGGCTGACGAGCGAGGTGATTGTAACGAGGCTGCGGTCACGGAGCGACAGAAGGTCGTTACGACTCCATACCTCGCCGAAAAGGACATTGTCATTCAGACGCGCAAATTCCGGAGCGAACTCACCAAGTTGGTCACGTCCGGCTGTCTGTACTATTTTTTGTTGTGCCATAACATTGAGTGTTAATATACTGAATAAAAGAAATGAGATTGTCTTCTTCATTTGTTCTATAAGTTACATTATTTAAGAATATCGTTACTTCGGGTCCATACTTGCTGCCGGTCCGCCGCCGACGGTGTGTTTTGCGCCATCACACCTACAAGAGGGTGCGGCACGTAACATTCATCCAGATAGGAGATTTCTTCAGGTGTCAGATGCAAATCCACCGCATTTGCCATACCATCTACATGATGCTTTTTCGTCGCACCTACAATGGGTGAAGTCACCTTTGTCAGCAGCCATGCAAGCGACACTTCGGTCATCGAGACTCCACGTTTGTCGGCTATCTCCATCACCCGCTTTATAATCACGCCGTCTTGTTTGGCTGAAGCGTCATATTTCAGCCGAGCATAACTGTCTTCTTCAAGCCGTTGGGAGTCCTCTCCGGGACGCTTGGAAAGACGGCCTCCCGCAAGTGCGCTGTAAGGGGTCAACGCTATGTTGTCCTCCACGCATAAGGGTTTCATTTCCCGTTCTTCTTCACGGAATATCAGGTTGTAGTGTCCTTGCATGGAGATGAATTTGGTCAGTCCTTCATGCTCGGCGATCGCATTGGCCTTGGCAAGCTGCCATGCGAAACAGTTCGATATGCCGATATATCTGGCTTTCCCTGCTTTGACCACCTCATGCAGCCCCCTCATGATATCGTGTACCGGCGTATTGTAATCCCACATGTGGTAGATATACAGATCAACGTAATCCATCCCGAGATGACGAAGACTGGCATCTATGCTCATCTCGATATGCCGCTGTCCCGATATGCCATTGGCTATATCCTCCTGTGAACGGGGCAGGAACTTGGTTGCCACAACGACATCCTCACGTCTGGCGAAGTCACGCAATGCCTGTCCCACATACCGTTCGCTTGTCCCATTCTGATAACCGATAGCAGTGTCAAAGAAATTGATGCCTTTTTCGAGGGCATACCGGATGATTTCCCGTGTTTGCGATTCTCCGACAGTCCATGAATGCTGTCCGTTTGCCGGGTCGCCGAACCCCATACACCCCATACATATACGTGACACGCTGAGGTCTGAATTACCTAATCGAGTATATTTCATATCCTTTACATTTTACGGAATATCGCCGGCATTGCGGCCGGATTCATCGGGAACATATCCACAAGGTCAAGATGCTTGACCATGTGAAGCGTGCCTTGCTTGTAAGTCTGGAACCAGGGTGTCGAGATATGGTGACGGTAAGCCTCCATATCCCGGTAAATTTCAAGAATGCGCACTTTGCTGCCGTCGCGTTTCTGTACCATCGGATAGATGCACACCACGCCCGGCTCGTTGGCCACGGAGTTGGCTCCGACAGTCAGGGCTGCCTTCATATATTCATCCAGATATTCCGGATGGACATCTATCTCGGATATTCGCACGAGCATCGAGTCCAACTCCATATTCATATCTCCGGATTGAAGCATACCGGTTTCATCTACCTTTCCGCACCATTCGATATGCGGCTTGTCGCTTATCTCTGAGATTGTCAGGACTGTGCAGCCGCTTCCGAGGGAGGCTCCGTTCCAATGTTTTACATTCGCCTGGGATATGACAAAATCGCCCTTACGAAGAATCTGTACCGGCTTTCCTTCCTCTTGATACACTCCTTCTCCCTCGACTATGAACATCGTTTGTGTGGCATCGGGATGTATGTGCCAGTCATTGTGCGCCCCTTGAGGAAATGCTATTTTATAAGTGGACGCTTTAGCTGACTTGTGCATTTCCAGCATGGACAACGTATCCGTATAATGCTCGTTCTTGACCTTTACCCAGCTGGCACTGTCCTGTGCGTTGGCGGCATAAGACATGAACAAGGCTAATATCAATAACAACTTACTTTTCATTATTTTGAAGATTAAAGATTTGCAATGCGTTTTCTTTCAAGAACAAAGACTTGTATGGCGACAATTGACGATTGTCCGAAAGCATCTGTTCAAGGCGGTGTATTCCCGGCACAAGTGCGGCCGCAGGCTGATACGGGTAATCGGAGCCGTACATGATATGGTCGGGCGTTGTAATGGTCAGCATGGAGGCTATCGCTTCTGCCGACGGAGCCCCTGCGAGGTCGTAATAGAATTGTGCAAGATTGGCCTCGAAATCCACGGGCTGCATCAAGTTTTTGGCTATCATCGCCGGAAGCACGGCTTTCATGCGCGGAATGGCCATCGGCAGGAACGAGCCGCAGTGTGGAATGACCCATTTTATATCGTGATAACGTGCCGGGACATTACGGGCTATCATATTGATGACGGCACGGGTTGTTTCCGCCGGGTACTCATAGATAGCCAAAGGGGCGGTGGCAATGATGCTGTCATTGACAGGCACCGGTTTGTGCGGGTGTACGATTACCACAGCCTTGCGTTCGTTGAGCACCTGCATCAACGGATCCAGTGCCGCATCGCCGAGATATTGGCCGCGGCTGTTGGTGGCAAGTTTCACGCCCACGGCTCCGAGAGAGTCGAGGGCATACGCCGCCTCTTCGATAGCCATCTGTACATCGGGGAGCGGCAAGGCAGCCACGAAACGGAACCTGTCCGGATGTTCCCGACAGATTGCTGCCGCCTGCTCGTTATACCTGCGGATAATGTCACGGCATTCAGCGGCATCGCCAAAGTAAGGCTGGGGAGCGGGCATGGAAAGTACCGACATCTTTATGCCGGCAGCGTCCATAAACTCCAAATGCGATTCCACATTCCATGCCGGCAACGGGAATGTTTCATCCAATGCCGCACCTTGAGCGTCAAGGGCATTCACGAAATCCGGCAGGATGTTGTGGCAATGCACGTCTACGACCTGCTGTGCCATCGCCCTGCCTGCGAACCATGCAGACAGGGCGACACCGATGATTGCAATCTTCCGTATCATATCATCGGGGTTTCCCATGAACCTCTCGTATCCACTCCCGTACTTTCGGCAGCATCCTCCAGCATCTTCATCTCGCCGTCGGTCAGCACGACCTGCATGGCACGGACGGCATCCTGCACTTGCGCAGGCTTCGTTACGCCGATAATCGGGGTCGTACCTTTCGCCATCGCCCATGCCAAAGCCACCTGTGCCGGTGTGACACCGTACTGGTCGCCTACGGTGCGCATGACAGCCACGAGTTTCTCAATTTGCGGCAGCAGCGGATTGTAGGTCTCGCCCCGCTGACTACCGGCGGGCAGCGGATGGGCCGTGTCGTACTTGCCGCTCAATGCGCCCTGTTCCAGTACCATGTAAGCCCAGAAGTCGATACCGTTCTCCTTGCAGTAATCCAGAATACCGGCCTTTTCCGATGAGCGGTAGAGCAAGCTGAAATGGTTCTGTACGGCAGAGACATGTACGCCCTCTTTCGAAAGAATCTCCTCCGCACGCTTAATCTGTGCGAGGTTGTGGTTCGATACGCCCACACGCTTCACTTTACCGCTTTTCACGAGGTCAACGAGCATGGGCGTCCACCGCTCCACATCGGCGGGATTGTGGATCCAGTAGATGTCAATGTAATCGGTGGCGAAACGCGAAAGGCTTCCGGCCAGCATGTCGGCTACCGGATTCTCCGTGTCGCCCGCAATCTGAGGCGTGAACTTCGTCGAGATAAACACATCTTCTCGCTTGCAGCTTTTCGTAAAGGTCGAAAGCAGCGTTTCCGATGCCCCCATACCATAGACCACGGCTGAATCCCACAGGTTCAGCCCGTTTGCCATCGCCTCGTCGAAAACGGGTTTCAGTTCTTCCGCTCCGAGATTGTTCCCGAATACCTGGTCGCCACCGGCGAATCCTGCGCCCCACGACCATGTTCCCAATGCAATTTTAGCTTGATTTTTCATTTCGTATCTTTTTTATTATTTACTAATCAATTGTTTTAACGTATGAAGTTTGTCATCGTATGCTGTTCGTGAGCAGGAAACCCGATTCCGTGTTCACGACCCAGCGCAATACATTTGAGCAGCCACGCCATGTTACGGGCAAGTACGCGCATCGTCTGCAAACCCTCGGTATCCCGACGGATTTCATCGGGGGTGTTGCCATGCACCACGTTCCAATATTGCGACGGGACAACGGGCATATTGCAGTCCGTCAGGTACTTGTTCATCTGGTCGAGTGCCGCTGTTCCTCCGCTGCGGCGGCAGGTGGCTATCGCTGCGGCAGGCTTGCCGGCAAAATGGTCACCATTGAACTCGTCGATGAAAAATATCCTGTCTAAAAACGAGGTCATCGCTCCGCTCGCCGCCGCGTAATGGACAGGCGTACCGAACACGAAACCGTCGTAATCGTCCATCATCTCCACGAACTCATTGACCCGGTCATTTCGGAAACATCTCCGCTTGCTCACACACGCTCCACATCCGACACACCCGGCCACGGGTTGGTTTCCGACCCAAAACAGCTCGGAATCGACACCTTCGCCCTTCAGCGCATCGGCTATTTCCGTTAGGGCGGTAAATACGCAGCCCTCCTTATGCGGGCTGCCGTTTACCAATAATACTTTAAGCGTGTTCATCACCTCTTCCTGTTACTTGTTCCTGTCGGGTAAAAGGACACCTCCGACACCCACGTTATCCGGTTCGTTTTCCTTGATGAATACGAAAATGGTTTGCTGTGGCAGTCCGGTAATACGGGATGTCGATTCTGTAATCTCTTTCACTAACTGAGCTTTCTTTTCTTTGCTCATTTTTACCAGTTCCATTGTTATCGACGGCATGATTCTTTCTGTTTTATTTGTTCGACTTAAATTTTACTTTTCTTGTCCCTCACGGTATTTTTTCCCGAATGAAGTACATTTACCAATCATTTCACCTGTTCTCAGGTAAGAGTAGGTGGGCATCTCGAAAAGAACGGGTTTCAGTTTGTTATAGTCCACCTTGTTCTTTTCGTCCAGCATCTCTTCCTCAACAAGCGTGTTGTTTATTCGGCAAATAAAATTGTCGAACGTCTCCGTTTCGTAATTGTCCACCACTTCGCATTCCATCACGAGCGGACTGTCTTCAATGACAGGAGTCCCCGCCTCACCGGAATACCATGCAAAAACTTGTGATTTATCGGTCTTTGCACCACTTATGATTCCCACATAATCAGCCTGAGGAAGTAAGGCCTCGTCCACGACATTTACCGAAAGCCGCCCGGTCGTTTTTACTCCTTGATTGGTGTGGTGCGCCTTGTGCAGGCTGACCATGATGCGGTCATGGCCGATAATACCGACATGACCGGCTAACAGCCACGTGGGCTTGTCGTCTATCATCGTTCCTACGACGACTGCCGGTGTAGGATAGAGGGCCAGTACCGACCCGATGTTCTTTTTCATATTGCTCTCTTTTAATATTACTCTGTTCTCTAATACATTGCAAAGATACCGCACATCCCGAAGACCGGCTGTATATATATTACGGATGAAAGTAACCGCATTACGGAATGTGCTGTTAGTATCCATTGAACTAAAGTCAATCAATATGAAATCTGCGATTCAATAGTAAGGTGTATCGGCCCATTATGATTTGTCGTCGTTCCGTCTCCCAACTGTCCGTAGCGGTTGGAACCCCAAATCCAAAGATTCCCTGCGGCATCGCTGGCTGCCGTATGGTACCAGCCGGTATGGATATGCTCGAAAACGGTTCCGGTTCCGACCTGTACAGGTATAGTCCGGTTCGTGTTGCTACCGTCTCCCAATTGTCCGTATTGATTGGCTCCGAATGCCCACAGATTGCCGTCGGCATCCACGGCCAACGAGTGAGTGCCTTTGGCCGAAACGTCCGAAAAGGTACGGTCGCTCATGATTTCAACGGGAGTGATTTTGTCCTTTCTGTCCGCATCGCCCAACTGACCTCCCATGTTCATGCCGAAGCCCCACAGACGTCCGCTGTAATCGAGAGCCAACGTATGGTAGTTGCCGGCGGCTATGCGGCTGAAACGCTGTTCGGGCATTACCTGCACGGGGCTGTGCCGCTCTTGTGTCGTACCGTCGCCCAACTGTCCGTGATTGTTCCAGCCGAATGCCCACAGCCGGTCGTCCGTATCGATGGCGAACGAGAACCAGCCTCCGGCGCAGATCTCCTTAAAGCTGCTGTTCCCGGCAATGCGGACTGGTGTGCTGCGGTCGCTTGTAGAGCCGTTACCCAACTGTCCGTGTTCATTGGCTCCAAAAGCCCACAATCCACCCTCGTTGTCGAGAGCCAACGTGTGTGCGCTACCGGCCGCAACGAGGACGATTTTCGTGCCGGACAGAATTTGTACGGGCGTATGACGCTCGGTTGTCGTACCGTCACCCAACTGTCCGTTTTCGTTGTCGCCCCATGCGTATAACGCACCGTCACGGTCGATGGCATAGGAACTCGACCCGCCACAGAACACGTGCGTGAATTGTGTCTGCGGCATAACTGCCACCGGATAGGTGCGGTTTTCCGTGCTTCCATCGCCCAGCTGGCCGTGCTCGTTCAGACCGAAAGCGAACAATCGTCCGTTTTCATCAATCAGAAGCGTGTAGTTGGCTCCGACGGCAACCCGGTAATTGCTGTTTGTCGTTTCAATGGGTATCTCCGCAAATGTCGCTTGTAAGATTACATTACGTTCAGGCATTTGAAAACGATAGACCGGTTCGGGGGAAACGGTCGTACCGTTTTCAGTCCACTCCACGAAGTAATACCCGTCGTCCGGCATGGCGGTGGCGGAAACCTCCTCGCCGGCGCGGAACTCGGTGCGTTCGGCCGAAACGGTTCCGCCTTCGGAAGCGGTCAATGACAAGGTGTAGAATGTTCCACCATCAGGCTCATTTTCCGAACAAGACGTTGCGGATACGAGCAAGGCAATCGACAACAACAGTTGCAAGTTGCGCATCAAATACGAATAAATAGCTCTCATAATCGAATCGTTTTTATATTTTTTTCCAGTTGCAAAATTATGGCGAAGTTCTCGTCCTGGGTGTATCTCAATAACGGGTCGTTGTACCTGTATTACTGATTTTTACTGCATCTCTATTTTATTGATTGATACAACATTGTCCATAAGGGGAAGCATCTGTATATCCATTACGGATTTTTGTAACCCGATTACGGATTATGACTGTTCCACGTATCGAAATCGGATGAAATGACGTATCTTTGCAAAAACAAAAGCGTATGGACAAGGATATCATAAGAGTCGATACAATCGACCAATACAACAAACTGTTCGGATTTGAGACGCTACATCCCCTTGTTGCAGTCGTCGATTTATCCAAGGCTCCCGTGTGGCCGGAACATTTCTGTTTCAATTACGGGTTTTACTGCCTCTATGTAAAGGATGCAAAATGCGGTAGAATCACCTACGGGCGAAAAGATTACGACTATCAGGAAGGAAGCATCGTCTGCTTCGCCCCCGGTCAGGTAGCCCATGTGGAGATGGAGCGCGGAACGAAACCATCGGGCATCGGAATCATGTTCCATCCCGACCTCATCCGCAGTACTCCGCTCGGACGTGAAATCTCGCGTTACAGTTTCTTTTCCTACGAAGTCAACGAGGCACTGCACCTTTCGGAACGGGAACGGAAAATCATCATCGACTGTGTCGAAAAGATAGAATACGAAGTTGACCGTGTGATAGACAAACACAGCAAACGGTTGATAGCGACGAACATCGAACTGCTGCTTGACTATTGCATGCGCTTTTACGACCGACAGTTCATCACTCGTTCCGAAGTGAATCACGATGTACTTGTGAAGTTTGAGCGGTTATTGGATGATTATTTCAAGAATGGAAATCTGCGAAGAGCGGGGTTGCCACAGGTACGCTATTTCGCCGACAAGGTATGCCTTTCACCCAATTATTTCGGCGACCTTGTAAAAAAGGAAACAGGTATGTCGGCCCAGGAATATATACAGAACAAGGTGATTGCCGTCGCAAAAGAATGGGTGTCGGACACCAATCTGACCATCAGCCAGATTTCAGACGAACTGGGATTCCAATACTCCCAGCATTTCAACCGCTTCTTCAAGAAAGGAGTAGGATGTACGCCTATCGAATACAGAAGGATGCAGGCTTAGCCTGCTTGGTGCAAAATATCCTTGACAGCCAAATTCCCGAAGCCCCGACCCTTTCATTGGATCGTCGGTTTCGGGAATTTTTTCGGAGAAACTATCGCCACTTTTTCACAAAACCAGTAAAACGCTTCAAGCCTTCTGTCAATGTTGCCTGCGGGCAGGCGATATTCCAGCGCACAAATCCTTCGCCCTCCGCACCGTACATCGTACCTGCATTGAGCCATAGCGCGGCATCGTCAATCAACCGTTGTTCCAACACTTCCGACGGAATGCCCAAAGCACGGCAGTCCATCCATACGAGATAGGTGCCTTCCAACCTTGTAATCGGAAAATCCGGCAAGTGCACCCGGCAAAAATCCCACATGCAGATATAATTTCCATGCAGGTAATCCAATAATTGGTTCAGCCATTCCTCGCCCTCGTTATACGCCGCTATCGTGGCTATGACACCGAAGGGATTCACGTCGCACACTTCGTTGATGTTTATGGCCTTGTCTATCTTCATGCGCATCTCCGTGTCGGCACAGACTATGTTGGCAATCTGCAATCCTGCAATGTTGAATGCCTTGCTCGGTGAAATGCAGGTTACGGAATGCCGCAGGAACTCGTCGGATAATGAAGCAAAGGGCAGATAGATATGTCTGGGAAACACCAGTTCGCCATGGATCTCGTCCGATACGGCCGTCACACCGTGCCGCAGGCAAATATCTCCGACACGCATCAGCTCTTCTCTCGTCCATACCCGTCCTACAGGGTTGTGTGGATTGCAGAGCAACATTACTTTGACCTTTTCATCTGCCGCCTTCCGTTCCAAATCGTCGAAATCCATACGATAAGTATCGCCCGTTTTCACCAAAGGGCTGCTCACAATCTCGCATCCGTTGTTACGGATAGACGAGAAGAAACAGTTATAGACGGGAGTCTGTACCAGTACTTTATCGCCCGGCATGGTCAAAGCCTTGATGACAGCCGATACGGCCGGCACTACTCCCGAAGTGTAAATCATCCACTCACGGTCGATTGTCCAGCCGTGACGACGTGAGAACCAGCCCGAAACTGCTTCATAGTAGCTGTCGGGCACACGGGTATAACCGAAAATGCCGTGTTCCACCCGGTGGCGCAGGGCATCAACGATGGCGGGTGCTGTATGGAAATCCATATCAGCCACCCACATCGGCAATACTTCCCCGTTCTTTGCGCTGTCCCATTTGTAGGAATGGGTTCCCCGGCGTGAAACCGGTTTGTCGAAGTCGTATTTCATCTCTTTTCGGTTTAATCGCTGAAACAGGTGCGCTCATCTCTCAGACGGATCTCGCAATCGGCTGGAGCCTTGATATTCTCGTCAATCGTTATCGAGCCGAACTCGTCCGCCACGATCCGCCCCGACATCGGGTTCTTGATATTCGTAATCGCCCCGCGGATATCGGCCTGTAAGGTGCTGTACTCGAAGGCACGGTCGCAGTCGGGACCGAAAGTGCAGTTCTCCAGCACAAGGTCGTGCGCATAACAGAGCGGCTGTTCGCCCGTGATGTGGCAGTTCACCAAGCGCAGGTTCTTCGAGTGCCAGCCGAGATATTCGCCGTTGAGTTCGGAATCATAGATGGTCACGTTCTCCACCTCCCAGAAGGCATCCTTTGTTGTGATTCTGGCGTTGTGGACTTCTACGTTCTTCACATATTGGAACACATACTTGCTGTCGCTTTCCAGCCCGTCCACGTAGATGTCACGACTGAACATGAAGGGATAGGTGCCGCCATGCAGCTTGAGGTTCCTGGCACGGATGCCGCTGCAACGCCAAAATACCTCGTCGGCGTCGTTCATCGTTACGTTCTCGATGTCGATTTCGCTCATCTCACGGAACATCTTCGGTGCGTCGATAATCGTGTCGGTCATCTTCAGATGGTCGCAATACCACAGTGCCGAACGACCTCCGACATCGAAATAGCAACGGTCGATCTTAAAACCGTGTACGTGCCAGAAAGGATAATTACCCTCGAAACGGCACTCGAACGCTTCGATGTTGCTGCACTCTTTGATGGCCGACTCACCGGCACGGATAATCACATTCTCCAGACGGAGGTCGTGGGATTCGAACAAAGGACGTTCGCCCCCGAATTCTGCATTGGATATTACTTTCATATTTTCCATTCTTTAATTGTCGTTGTACAAATTATATTTTATTAGCCATGCTTGAATTTCGTTACGAAGTGAATTACCACCGCTATAAGTTACAGACAATGCTTCACGCACATAGGCATTGGGGCAAGTCTTGCAAATATTGGCTACGGTTTCCCCCAACATTCCATTTCCATGACTACAAAACGGGATAATCCGCTTGCCACTGAAATCATAGGATTCGAGAAACGTATAGACGGGCATCGGCAGAATGGCATACCAGTTTGGATACCCCACGAGTACCGTACTATATTCGTTCATGTTATCAATCCGGGTTCGTAACGGAGGGCGTGCATTGGACAGCAAGTCTTGCTCTGCTTCGTCAAGCAACGTGTTGTAATTGTCGGAGTACGGATTCCGCATTTCTATTTCCATCAAATCTGCCCCTGTCAATTCCTGAATGATGGTCGCCATATTGCGGGTATTTCCACTTTCAGAAAAATAGACAATCAATGTTTTTCCCCGCTGTTGTGCCGCAGCTGAAAAAACAAGACCTGAAAGGAGCATCAGGCTTACCATTATAATGATTTTCTGTCTCATAATATGATTCTGTTATTTATTTACATTACGGGCCAATCTGAATCCTCGTTTATAGTCTGTGTAATCAGGAGGTGCAACCGAACGATAGGCAGACCGTACATGTTTGGCGTAATCGTACCATCCTCCGCCACGTGATACGCGATTCTGCCCCGTTTCCGCACCGATAGGATCGGATTGCCAACCCTTCGGATATATCCCATAAACATCCCAACACCATTCGCTGACATTACCGTGCATATTATACAATCCCCATTGATTCGGCTCGAATTCATTTACCCGAACGGTTTGCCTTCGATATGCCCCGCCTCCTTCGCCTTCAATATAAGGGTAACTGCTATACCAGTTGGATTGCTCCACAGTAATATTACGTCCGGTGTTGAACGGCGATGTAGTTCCTGCACGGCAGGCATACTCCCATTCAGCTTCAGTCGGTAAGCGATAACCGTTTGCTTCTCGATTCCAGATGACATCCGTCCCATCAATCGTATATGCCGGGGTAAGTTCTTGGCTACGACTTAAAGCATTACAATAGTTTATGGCATCATACCATGAAACCATTTCCACGGGCAAATCATCACCCTTAAAATGACTGGGATTTGTTCCCATCAAGGTTCTGTATTCTGCCTGTGTTACTTCATGTTTGGCAATCAGATAACTACTTAGCGTCACTTCGTGCTGTATTTCATCAGTCTCTCTCCAGCGTTCGTCAGTGGGGCTTCCCATAGTGAATGTTCCACCGGCTATCTGAATAAATTCACCTCGCTCCACCGGTGGCTGAGGAGGTGTCACAGGAGGACGGTTTGTTTCTTCTTGTTGTGAACAACCAAAGGCTGTCAAAAAAGCGAATACAATACTGAGAGTCATTGTATGTTGTTTTAGTTTCATTATCATCGTTATTTCCGTTCAAATTTTACAGGTATATCTCCTGCTACGCTCAATGCTTCGATTCCGTTTCCGTTAATATGCCCGATTTTAATTAGGTCGCGGCTATATGACCAACTCTTACAGAAAATCGCGACATTGCCCCACGGCGCATAAATCGTGATGTCACCAGGTGTGGGAGCACTGCCACGAGTAACATCCTCTATAGTCAAAGCGGGGGTAGGATAGAATATTTTTTCCGTTATGTTATTGTAGTCGTTCAAAGTCACTTCCAATGGAATACGTGACAAGAAATCTCGTGCGGCGGCATTGTCTTCCATTGTGGCAGTAATCGTACGATTTCCGACTGTGATTTTTATCTCAAATGAAGACACACCGGGAGTTGGCGTATCGGAATCATTATCGTCCTTTCCACCCGGTTGTTCTGGTACTTCCGGTTCTTCTGGGGAGAACGAATCGTTATCACCTCCGCTGCAAGCAGCCATTGATGAAACAGTCACCAGTAAAAATGGAATCAATAATAACTTTCTTATATTCATTGCTTATTCGGATTTATGATTATCGTTTCTTCTCGGATACGCTGCATGGAATTGTCCCAATCTTTCATCTCCACATCTTCAACGGATACGGATACAAATTTGGCATCTACTCCGAGTGTCTCTATCAATGTATTACACAACTTCTCGGCTAAAATTTGTTTTGTTTCCCGATCTCTGCCGGGTAACATTGTTACTGCTATGTGTGGCATGATTTCTTGTTTTTTATTTGTTTATTCCTTGATTTCAAAAATGACGGTCACATTGCCATTTCCAAGAGTCGACGCCAACCCTGACGGATTGTCGAGTTGTCCGATACGGGTATAGCTGTAAGACGATGAAAAGGTTTCGTAAAATAGGACGACACAATTAGAGCCGTATAGCATCAGGTCTCCGTTCTGGATCGTCCCCGGCCGGTAATTGTCTGTCGGAAGGCTTTCCGGCAGATAATGATATTTCTCATTGCCGTTCAGTTCGTTCATCGTTACCGTTATCGGCAGTAGGACTGAAAAAGCACGTGCCGTGGCATTGTCTTCAAGTGTGGCATCGAAACTACGATCGCCAACACGAATCGTCATACTTTTGTTCATCTTATTTTCTCCATCGTTATTTCCGTTGTCATTATTATTACCATTGTCATTTTCGCTCCCTGAATTATCGTTATCTCCCGGCTCTTCGGGATTCGGATCTGGCTGGACAGGTATTTCCGTTACAGGTTCGTCATCAGTACCGCATGCAGTCAGCATGGGTGTGAGTGTTAGAAACGTACAGGCCAGGAGAATAATATATTTGTTCATATCTTATTTGCTTTTATTAATCGTATTTCCATATTGCAAAATTAGGTTGAAACAGCAAGCGACACGGTAGATAAATTACGGATTGTATAACCTCAATTACAGAAGTTTCCTCATGTCTGTTTAATCCATCGTTCCCGCTTCAGTCGGATCAGAAAAATCATGCCCCGAAAACATAACTCGACGCACATGGCAATCCATACCCCTTTCAGACCCAATGACGGAGCGAGCAAAGCGGCCAGAGACAGGCGTACGGCCCAGATACTGAAAAAGTTCATCATACACGGAACAAGCGTGTCAGCCGCACCGACAAACACACCGTAAGCGACAATCGAAGCCGCAAACATCGGCTCGGCAAACGCTTCGATGCGCAGAGCCATCACACCCAATTGTCGGATTTCTTCTACAGGGGTCATCAAGCCAATAATCCGGGGTGCGAACAAATACATGAGCACACCCATCAGTCCCATGACGGTCATCCCCGTGAACACAGTGATGCGGGCAAAACTGCGGGTCAGTCTCCAACGTTTGGCTCCGATGCTCTGTCCTACCAGTGTCGTGGCGGCATCGGCAATTCCGTAACCGGGCATGTAGCAGAGACTTTCAGCAGTGATAGCGAATGAATTGGCTGCAATGGCGAAAACGCCCAACGGAGCCACGATAACCGTTGTCATGATTTGCGCGCCGCAAATGACAATATGCTCCACACCCATCGGGAAACCGATGCGAAACGCCTTTTTCAAGGTTACTGCCTGTGGACGGAAATTACCTTGTTCCCCAGTCAATCCCAATTTATCGGAACGGGTCCAAAGATACCACAACAATATGCCGGCAACTACCGCTTCGGCAGCGGCCGTACCCAAAGCCGCGCCGCCTACACCTAATCCCGCTCCCGGCATCGTGAAAGAAACGCCCGCCACACTCCATGTGCGTGAAGGAAAAATCAGAAAGAAATTCAGGACGACATCCAATACGCACATCGCCACACCTGCCAGGCTTGGTGCATTCATGTTGCCGCTGCATCGCAACATACCTCCGGCAAGAAAGTTCATCTGCAAGGCGGGCAGAAAGAGCGAGAAAATACAAAAGTAAAGCGATGCATCGTGACGGATGGAAATGTCGCCTCCCAACCATATCGGTAATGTTCCGCTGATTGCCATACCGAGAGCGGCGAGCAGTAGACTGAAAACAAGCGTGGCCGTAAGCGACTGCCGCAATACTTTACGTGCGCCTTGCATATCGCCTGCACCGATTTTATGTGCCACCTGCACGGAAAATCCTGTAGCGGCAGCCACGCAAAGTCCCCAGAAAAGCCATGTGGTCGTTGAGACCAAACCTATGGATGCGGATGCTTCGGCACCGAGACTTCCCACCATCGCAGCATCGATATACTGCATCACAATGGAAGAGAGCTGGGCGATGACGGCCGGGACACTGAGCAGTACGGTCAAGCGCAACTGCTGTCCCAATGTCATCGGTCTTCCATCGCGTATCATCGCAAGCAGACCGTCCGTTTTCTCTGCCTGCATCTTCATTCGCTCCTTCCTTTAACAAGTTTAAATACTTTTCCGTAAGTCAGCATCCGCCAGATCCATTCTAACGGTCCGAATTGGAAATAACGCAGCCATATACCGCTGAACAATGCCTGTACAATCCATACCCCTGCGGCTATCAGAACGACATAAACCAGTTCGACACCGGCTCCGAGGCCGAATCCTATTCCATAGAAGAGCAACATGCCGAACACGGACTGTCCGATATAATTAGTAAGTGCCATACGTCCCGGCATTGCACAGAAACGGAAAACTTTCCATTGCGGGTGGTTGAAGTAACAAAGGCAGGTTGCGGCCACGTATGCAAAGCCCAGCGGAAACACGCTGACAAAATAGAGTACGGCATGTATGCCCAATCCCCACGGACGGTCATTCATCGCACTCCATGCATAGAGCAATGACAAAGGCAGACCGACGATGAATCCGTAACGTACGATATGTTTCAGTTGCGGTTTACGGCTATTCAAATCGGCATAGAAGCGGTTGCGCCCGATATAAAAGCCTAAAAGGAACAGCCCCATGACCTTGAAATAGCGGTTCCCGTCGATAAACTCCTGCACACGTACCAACGCCCCTTGAATCAGGAACTCGAATGTTCCGACGTAATGTTCCGCATCACGCAACCAATAGGCGAAGTTCCCGTCCGTAATTCCGTATTTGTCACAATAGAACTGTTGAAGTTCCACTACCGGGGCGGATGGATAGATGCCGGATAGTTCTACGACAAAATCCACTGCTACGGGAATCGCCAATAAAGCAAAAGCCCACCGTAACAAGACTTTGTTCGATGCGCCCCGGAACAGGGGCAGCAGCATCCCCAATAATGCGTACAACATCAGTATGTCGCCGCTCCAAAGGAACATCAGGTGCAGAAAACCCATCAACAGCAAAACAAACATTCTCCGGTAGAAGATACGAAATCCATTGGCGCCTCTTTTCATCGCGTTGGCGATGATGATGGAGAAACCGATTCCGAATAACAGCGAGAATATCGTGTAGAACTTGCCGTCAATGAAGATGTATTGCAAATAACGCACGACACGGTCGATTCCGGCCGTAGGCATGGCATCCGCCGCATCAACTGGAAGGAAGGAGTATAACGAAAACTCCGGGAAGTTAGCCAACGCAATGCCTGACAAAGCCAATCCGCGCAACACGTCCAGTATGACGTGCCGCTCGGAAGACTTAATGGGTATGGCTGTGTGGCTGACAGTTGATTCAGACTCCATAGGCTATTGTTTTTCGTTCTTGTCTATGTTTCGGATGTGTTTTGCCGGCACGCCACCCACCACGGTACCTGCCGGTACATCCTTGTTTACCACCGCGCCAGCGGCAATGACGGCATCATCACCGATAGTCACACCCGCCAAAATAGTGGCGTGTGCACCAATCCAAACCCCTTTACCTATCCGGATAGGCGCATGATACAGATTCTGTCGGTCTTCGGGAGCCAGACCGTGATTCAATGTAGCCAACACCACACTGTGCCCTATCAACGCACCGTCACCGATAAAGATGCCTCCCTGGTCCTGAAACTGGCAGCAAGAGTTGATGAAGACATTTTTGCCCACGTGGATATTTTTTCCGAAATCGGTATAAAACGGAGGAAACATACGGAATGATTCGTGTACCTCACTGTCGGTAATCCGGCTGAAAAGGGAAACAATCTCCTCTGGTGTATGGTAGGAATGGTTCAGGTCGGACAACAAGCGACGGGTGTTGTCGCTCTGTTCGCGCATGAAGGCAATCATTTCGTCCCCTCTCAATGGCTCACCGGCGGCAATCATCTGTTGGAAATGCTGTAAGTCCATACCGCTTAGCAATTTTTACCCATTTCGTAGGCTTCGTTCAACTTAGGGCTGCCCTTGATTTCTCCCACATGCCATACACCGCCGCAAAACAGTGTTCCCTTTACCGTCGGATTTTCCAGACAGTCGAGAAAGCCCATGAAGTTGGCGACGATGCGGTTCATGATGGTATCGTCGTCCTCGGCTGCCGTGGCTATGAAATAGAAATCCTTGTTCTTCATCTCGGTATAAGGACCGCAGCAACGGTCTATCAACGTCTTCATCTGCGCGCTCATCGCATAGAAATAAACCGGTGTTCCCATTACGATGATATCCGCCGCGAGCATCTTTTCGATAACCTCCGCGGCATCGTCTTTCTGCGGACAGGGCTTTTTGTCACGGCTGCATACGCTGCACCCCATACAGGGATGTATCGTCTTGTCCCGGAGAAAGACCTTTTCCACTTCGTTGCCGTTATCTATGGCTCCGCGCATGAATTCATCGCAGAGCGTGTCCGAATTGCCGCCACGTCGGGGGCTGGACGATAATATCAAAATTTTCTTTGTCATATTGTCGATGATTGTATGTTTCGTTTTCTATTTGAGTTCAACCAGTTCATATTTCTGACTTCCCATACCGAGCTGCTCGGCATAGTCGAGCGTGTGCATTCCATGACGCGAGTCGATACGCTCAATCAGGTGTATCTTTCCGTGGTCTTCGGAGGAACGTACCAAATCGGTACAGGCACGGTCGAGTGCCACCGGGTCGAGCGAGGCGAGAATACCGATGTCGCCCATCTTGGGGTCTTCGGGAGAGGAATCGCAATCGCAGTCCACCGAAAGATTATTGGCCACGCTGATGTAAAGAATCTTGTCGCCGCAATGGTCCGTGATGGCTTTGGCGGCCTCGGTCATCGACTCCAGGAAATCATCCTGCGGGGGAAGGTTTCCCCACATTTTGCCTGCATCCTTTGTCGCGCCTGCCGAATGAATCCACGCTTTGCCGCCCGATGAAGCGATGCCGATGGAGATGTTCTTGATAGCTCCTCCGAAACCGCCCATCGCATGGCCTTTGAAGTGCGAAAGAACGACGGTAAAATCGTAGTTCAAGTAGTTCTTGCCGACAAAATCCTCTTTGAGATGCTTGCCGCCCTTTACCGGCAGCGAAACCTCCCCGTCGGCATCCATGATGTCCACTTGGGCGATAGCCGTAAAACCGTGGTCGGCGGCTGCCTTCAGGTGCGCTTCCGTATTGGCACGCCCACCGCCGTAAGCCGTATTGCACTCCACAATCGTACCGTTCACCTTCTTTACGAGCGGTGCGATGAGTGCCGGCTGGAGGAAGTTGTGTCCGCCCGGCTCGCCGGTCGAGAGCTTCACAGCCACTTTCCCCTCGGCTTTGCGGCCGAGTGCTTCATACACCTTCAGCAGGTTTTCCGAATTGATTTCCTTGATGAAATAGACCTTCGGGAGTTCGGATGCATGCTTCTGCGCCTGCGCGCCTCCCGTTCCTGCAAGCGATAATGTCATTGCCGCCATTATCATGTTCATAACCATTCTCATGATGTACTATAATTTATTGATTAAAAATTCAGATTGAAGCCTGCCATCACCGTCGCTCTCGGCATCGGATATCCGGCATTGATTTCGTAACGCTGAGCCAACAGGTTCTCTCCACGTGCCCAGATATCGAGCCATTTCGTGGCACGGAACTGCCCACGCAGGTTCCACAAGACGAAATCCTCGGTCGTTTCCGCACCCCGCCCGTTGGTAACGACCGAAGTGTAAAGCCCCGTGACATACTGCACACCCGTCGATACCGACCAGCGTCCTTGTGTGAAGTTCGCTCCGGCGTAGAGCTTGTGTTCGGGAGCGGCAATCACAGGATTTTTCATGTGCAGGTAACTGTAATTGGCATCCACCGACCAAGTCCTGCTGATTCGGTAAGCGACCTGTGTTTCGACACCGGCATTGTCTATCTCGCCCGAATTCTGGTTCAGCATACCGCTTCCGCTGGGATTGGGCAGGGTCATAATCAGGTTCTTGCCGTCGATATAGAAAAGATTGATCCCATACGACAGACGTTCGTCGAGCAACCTTTGCGAGAAGGCAATCTCGTAGTTCCACATCGATTCGGGTTTCAGGTCGGGATTCTGCGGCGGAAACATGTACATCTCGCGGAGAATCGGATAACGGAATCCTTTCGAGGCGGATGCCTTCAGTTCGATGGCATGGGGCAGGTGGAACGCCAGTCCCGCCTGCGGAACCCATTCCGTTCCGACACGGGAGTGGTGATCGACACGTAACCCGGCATTAAGTGTCAGCCCAGAGCCAATATCTTGACGGATATCCACATATCCCGCCACTTCGTTCTCATGCTTGTCCACCAAATCCCTGCGTGTGCCGGCTTGCTCTCCACTTACATACTCGTTCCATGCTTCGCCGCCATAGCGGAACCAGTCGAGACCTGCTGTGATTCGGTTCCCTTTGAAGAACCGGGCACTTTGGTACAGCGAGATACCCATCATATCGTCAAATGAATTAAAGCGATTGTCTTTGGGACTTTCACCGGCAGAGGGCGTATAACCGTCGTTTATCCAATGGTCGCCCCAATTGTAGAAGAAACTGAGGCCGCCGGAGGTTTTCTCGTATTCGTTCTCGACGGCAAAGGAGGTCATCCCCCGTGTGATGCGCTGGTCGCCGTCCAACAGCGGTGCCGATACCGGACCGGGATAGGTGGCGTTGAAATGGGTCACGTTCACGTCGGCACGCAGATTCCAGTGGTCGGTCACTTCATAACCTATTCTGCCATAGCCGCCGTACTGCTCGAATCCCATGTCGGCACGATGCCCGTCCGTGCGGTTGTACGAACCGCTGACGACACTCGAAAAACGTCCCTTGCGGATGCGGTTCGTCAATTCGGTCTCCAACGTGTTGTAGGAACCGTAACCGGCGTGCAGGTTGGTGCGAATCCCGTCTTCGTGCATTTTACGGGTCACGATGTTCACCACACCGCCCATGGCGTTCGAGCCGTAGAGTACGGATGCCGGACCGCGCAATACCTCCACACGGTCAGCCAGAAGTGTTTGGTAAGCATCGGCTATCGGATGCCCGAAAATACCGGCATATTGCGGATGTCCGTCGATAAGCACCATCATACGGGCATTGCCACCGCTCAGTCCACGCAAGGAAATGCCGCCTGCCGCCCCATTGGAAACACCGTAGCCCATCACACCGCGCGAAGTGGTGAACAGGCCCGGAACCTGTTCCGTCAGCACGGGCAGCAAGGAGGGTTGCATCGCCTGCTCCAGTTTTTTCCGGTTCACGACTGAAACCGTCTGTGACAAGTGCCGTATATCGGTTGCATTGCGTGTCCCCGTTACGACCACTTCTCCAATGGCGTAGTTTCGGGTAATGGACGTAGTGTCTGCATTCTGTGCCTGCGCCTGCAACAGCGCGGTCAGAGCAATTGCCGTTATCAGATATCTTTTAAGTTTTCTCATATCCTGATTATTTTCATTGTTTTATAAATTCATATAATCTATCACGTTGCAAAATTACCGGATATAAACATTTTCCTTGGTAGATGAATTACGGATGTTATAACCCAAATTACAGATTATGGAAAATAAACTACACCACTTGTTTCTAATCTGTAATTGGGGTAATACAATCTGTAATAAAGGTTGTCTGAAAGTCAGAATTATCTCGTACTTTTGTGGTTGATTTAGAGAATGCAAACAGAGAGAACTATGGGCAATATATTCGACTTGAAAAGTGTGGACCAGTACAACCAATTATATGGTCTTGAAACATTGCATCCGCTGGTCAGTGTAATAGACTTGAATAAAGCCACCCGGCAGATGAATCATGCGCACTGGCATTATGGTGTCTATGCACTTTATCTGAAACTTGAAAAAGCGTGCGACATCCGGTATGGCCGACAGACGTATGATTATCAGGAAGGGACTATCGTCAGTTTTGCCCCGGGGCAGGACACGGAAACGACATTGATTACAGACCGCGTGCAAGTCAATGTACTCGGCATACTCTTTCATCCGGACTTGTTGCAGGGGACATCACTTGGCAAGACCATCCGGAAATACACGTTCTTCTCGTATGACGTCAACGAAGCGTTGCATCTTTCCGAAGAGGAACGGAATATCGTCATGGATTGTCTGCGAATCATCCGCAAGGAACTGGAACATGGAGTGGACAAGCACAGCAAAACCCTGCTCGTGAACTATATAGAGTTGCTTCTTAACTATTGCATGCGCTTCTATGAACGGCAATTCGCCACCCGCAGCAAGGCGAACCACGATGTTTTGACGCGGTTTGACCGATTGCTCGACAATTATTTCGAGGGGGCGTTTGCAGAACAGAACGGTCTGCCTTCCGTTAAATATTTCGCTGACAAAATATGTCTTTCCCCGAACTACTTCGGCGATATGGTAAAGAAAGAGACCGGCAGAACGCCGCAAGAGCATATTCAGGAGAAGGTGATCGAAATAGCGAAGGAACGTGTGACAGGTACGGAAGAAACCTTCAGCCGGATTGCCTATTCGCTGGGATTCCAGTACCCGCAGCACTTTTGCCGCCTGTTCAAAAAGCGGGTGGGATGTACCCCTAACGAGTACCGTTTGCAGAACAATATGTGAGAAGGATATGGAGAAGGGAAAAGAGACATTGGATTTTAACACCGTACACGAGTGTAACCGCTGCCTGGACTGCAAGACATTGCACCCTCAGGTGAGCCTTATCAATCTGGGGAATCCGTCATTGGAGCAATATGCCGTCAAGTTCGAGTTCTATGCCATCTTGTTGATAGAGGAGTGCTCGGACGGATGCTCCTGCTGCGGACGGAGATACTACGATTATTCCAATGCGACGATGGTATTCCTCACTCCCGGTGAAATCTTTCGTATGAACGAAGAAAAGACCTTGCCCAGCAAAGGTTTCCTGCTGGTTTTTCATCCGGATTTGTTATTCCGGACCACACTGAAGAATCACATAAAAAACTATACCTTTTTCCATTACCGCAAGGAAGAGGCACTGCATCTGTCTCAACGTGAAACGGAAAAAGTCACCTGCTGTCTTTGGCATATTGAGGAGGAGCTGCATCATGCAATTGACACGCACAGCAGCACCATCCTTTCACGGCACATCGAACTGTTACTGGATTACTGCACACGTTATTATGAACGTCAGTTCATCACCCGTGAAAACAAGAACAAAACCATTCTTGAGAAAATGGACTTGCTGCTCGACGATTACATCAAGTCCGGAAAATTGCAGAACGGAAAAGTTCCGACTCCTGAATATATTGCGGAGAACCTCAATCTCTCCACGGCATACTTTAATGACTTGCTGAAGTTCGAGACAGGCAAGACGTTGGAGCAGTATCTCCAACTCAAACGCTTGGAGGTTGCCAAACGGATGTTGTTGAAATTCGATGCGACACCCACCACCGTTGCCCGGCAATTAGGCTATCCGAGTGTACAGTATTTCAGCCTTATCTTCAAAAAACTGACAGGTGTCGCACCAAACGACTATCGGTACTCGCAAAACTAATTAGTTATAAGACCCAAATGGGAGACCTTGCCAGCAGATTTCTTTTTCAATATTTTTTTGAAGCAAGTCGCACATATCCATCCGACATTTCCCGCTAAAATCAAACAAGGTAGGAATGTAACGCTCATCCGTATTCAGTAAGGCATAAACAGCCTCTACCATTTTCAATCGTAATATTTTATCGGGGATATCCTGATTGCCTTGTATGTAAGGAACCCATGATTGGAAAAGGCTTCTCGTTTCAGCGGTCGATTCCAACAGATGCAATGTCGGAAGTTCTGTAACGGACGATTCTCGGATTGAAGCAGGCAATGTCTGGTAAAATTCACACAGGAACTCTCTCGGTAAAGAGAAAAACAAAACCAAACAAGGCTTACCCAATTCAGGTTCTATATATAGATGCAAATAACTGTCCCGTCTGATGAACGCACAGTCTCCTTGTTTCATGCTCAACGCTTCTCCGCACAGATGCCGCAGATGTAATCTGCCGCTGTACAGATAGATTAGCGTGTGGCAGGAAAAGAGGTGATAAGCATGGGATACTGCATCTATCAACATCGGAGAATAAAAATGTGGTTCTGTATTCATTTCATTTTTCATCACTATTCCCGTTATTCAGTTTAATAATACCGATTTCTGTAACCACGCAATGACCTGGGCGTATACGGTATCGATATGTGTTTATTTGTCGATTTGGCTTTCAGTGAAAGGATCGGCACGATGTCCCATCAGATCGATTCGAGCGTATTCCTTATCGAACGCTTCCATCTCCCAAGCCGACAGGCGAATGCTTCCTGCTCCGAGCAGGTCGTCCAGATGGTCAGGGTTGGTTGTACCGGGTATCGGCGCAATCCACGGCTTACGCGAAAGCATCCACATGAGGGCAAACTGTGCAGGTGTCAGCCTCTTGCGTTCCGCCCATTTGCGAACAAGTGCCACAAGCGGCATATTGTGTTTCAGGGCTTCGGGTGTGAACTGTGGCAGGTTCCATCGTCGGTCGCCCTTGTAGAAGCGGCTGTTCTCGTCAATCGCTCCCGTAAGGAACGCTCGTCCCAGCGGACAATAAGGGACGAAGCCAATGCCTAACTCTTCGAGTGTAGGGAAGATTTTCGTCTCCGGCTCGCGCCACCAAATAGCGTATTCACTTTGCACGGCAGAGAGAGGACAAACGGTGTGTGCCCGACGAATGGAATTTGCACTCGCTTCCGATAGTCCCCAATGCAGTACTTTTCCTTCCTGCATCAACTCTTTGACTGTTCCTGCAACATCTTCCATCGGCACTTTCGGATCGACACGATGTTGATAAAGCAGGTCTATATGGTCGGTACGGAGACGCTTCAAAGAGCCTTCCACTGCACGACGGATATGGTCTGGGTGGCTGTTGAGTGCAGTCGGTTCTTTCTCTTCGACACCAAAACCGAACTTTGTGCCGATTTTTACTTTGTTGCGAAACGGAGCGAGTGCCTCTCCAACCCACTCTTCACTGATGTAAGGTCCATACACTTCGGCTGTATCGAAAAAGGTAATACCTTTATCGTATGCACGGCGGATAAGGGCAATCATATTCTTTTTGTCGTACTTTCCACCGTAATACCCAACCATCGGCAAACAGCCCAAACCGATTGCTGATACATCCAAATCTCCGAGTTTACGATATTCCATCATGCCATCTGCATTCAAGACCTTTCCTTTCAATGGATTTTCTAACAATGAGGATGAAGGTGTTTCGGCAAATATGCGAGAAACGCCTGTTACGGTTCCTACCGCAGTGAGTGCGAAACCTGATGCTGTTTTCAAAAAATTTCTCCGATCCATAAACTTACTATTTAGTTCTCTTTTATTAAGTATTTCCTGAAAAAAAACGTTATCTTCTCAAATGGGATGACATCAAGGTTATCGTACAAATCGACATGATTCGCTCCCGGAATAATCATCAGTTCCTTATTATCAGTGGTCAATCGATTGTAGGCATCCTCGCTGAAGTAGCGGGAATGGGCTTTCTCTCCGTGAATCAACAGCACGGCACTGCGGATCTCTCCGATATAAGTGAGCAGCGGCATATTGATGAACGAAAGCACGCTGGTCTTGGAAATTCCCTCGTTGGAGTTGGGCGAACGGCGATGATAGCCGCGCTCGGTCTTGTAATAGTCGTGGTACTCCTTGACGAATTGCGGTGCATCTTCGGGAACGGGGTCAATCACACCGCCGTTGCGCTCATTCTCACCTGTCCGGTATGCTTTTGTGCGAAGGTCGTTCAGTTGCCGGCGCAGCTCGTAGCGGGCATCCGCATTGTCGTTGGCATCGAAATATCCGTTGGCATTCACCCTGCTCATGTCATACATGGTGGATGTTACCGTTGCCTTGATGCGCGGGTCATTGGCAGCCGCATTGAGAGCAAATCCGCCCCAGCCGCAGATGCCGAGAATACCGATGCAATCCGAATCGACATCTTCACGGGAAGTCAGATAATCGACAGCCGCACTGAAATCCTCCGTGCTGATTTCTGGCGATGTGAGATAACGGGGCGTGCCGCCGCTTTCGCCGTAATAGGATGGATCGAATGCAATGGTCAGAAACCCTCGCTCTGCAAGGGTCTGGGCATAACGGCCCGATACCTGTTCTTTTGTTGCTCCGTATGGACCGCTTACAGCAATGGACGCCAGATGTCCCTGCGCATTTTTCGGCTTGTAAAGGTCTGCGGCAAGCGTGATGCCGTAACGGTTGTGGAACGTGATTTTCGTGTGTTCCACTTTATCGCTTTGCGGGAAGGTCTTGTCCCATTCCTGCGTTAATTCCAAAGTGTTCATATTTGTTGATTTTGAGATATCCTGTGCCATGACATTCGTAAAAGTCAGGAATGTCAGGATGGCGATTGCTTGTAGTTTCATAATCACATTACTTTATAACGGAGCCAGACAATATCAGTTTCCCACTGCTCCACGCTTTCCAGTTTCAGTTTGTAAGGGTTGCTGCCGCGGTCGGTCATTCCATCAAACATGGCAGTCTGCCCTGTACGTCCGTCAATGCCGGGAGCCACCATGACGCTTGCCTCATCCACCAGTCCGGCTTCGAGGAACCCACCACAGATATGACCTCCTCCTACGATGGCAAGGCGTTCCACACCGAACTCATCGTGGAGAATATCCATCGCCCTCGGCATATCTATATGTGTACGGCCTGTGGCAATCCATGAAATACCCATATTGTCAAGAGTATCAACATACTGCCGTGTAGCATCCTCACTGATGATACACAACATGGGATGACCTTCAGCCTCGTTTGATTTCCAGTGCATCTTGCCGTGCGTATCCACCACAATGGCATATTCATCGGCTTTCTGTGCGATATGGAACGACTCTTTGCCGATTGAAGTTCCGGTATAAGCCGAAGTATCTTCGGCGTTTACAGCCGGACATTCCAGTTCCGCCGTCACTCGTCCTGACAGTTTGGAACAAGTGCCCAAACGCTCAAGCGCAATGTAATACTCGTCTGTGCTGAGTTGTCCTACCACCGGGCAGTCAATACGACCGTCGACGGTAGTCATCATGTGGGTAATGATATATGGTTTCATCTGTCTGTCTTTTTAATGATTTTAATGTCCTACTTGTTTCTGCTGTTCGGCATTGTAACGGTCACCGACTACCGGGATAGCTGCCACGCGTTGCTCCAACTCTTTCCATTCACTTTCAGATAGTGTGAAATCAAGTGTGCGGAGGTTCTCTTCCAAGTGAGAGAGTTTTGTCGTGCCGGGAATAGGCACAATCCACGGGGTTTTCTGCAACAGCCATCCGAGAGCTACCTGTGCCGAGGTCATGCCTCGTGTACGGCCGAAATCTTGAAGCACATTCACGATGCGGTAGTTCTGACGCATGGCTTCGGGTTGGAAACGTGGCAATGTCTGGCGGTTGTCGTTGTTCGGGTCGAAAACGGTGTATTCGTTGATGCAGCCGCCGAGGAAACCACGGTTGATAGGGCTGTACGGCACAAAGCCGATGCCCAGTTCACGACAAACATCCAACACTCCGTTTTCCTCCACCAGACGGTGCATCAGGTGGTATTCGCTTTGGATAGCGGTCAGTGGTTGCACGGCATGAGCTTTACGGATGGTCTCCGGACTGACTTCGCACAATCCCCATCGCTGCACCTTGCCTTCCTTAATCAAATCGCCGATACACTGCGCCACTTCCTCGATAGGCGTATTGCGGTCGAAACGATGCTGGTAGAACATCGGAATGGAGTCAATGCGAAGGCGACGGAGCGATTCCTCGCAATAACGGCGGATGGTTGCCGGACGGCTGTCCTGACGCCCTGTGCCCTTGCCGTCGATGACTTCATGCCCGAACTTAGTGGTAACATTAACACGGTTCTTATAGGGAGCCAGAACTTCCCCCGCAAATTCCTCGTTGTTCAGAGGACCGTAGATAATGGCGGTGTCGAACAAAGTCACGCCCCGGTCAACCGCTTCTGCAATAACGCGCTGGCGTGTTTTTTTGTCGGGATATTGGCTGCGATTATAGGTCATGCCCATCACACCAAAGCCGAGAGCCGAAACCTCGAATGCAGCTGAGCCTGTACCGAGTGTGCGGTACTGCATATCCTTGTTTTTCATCGAAGATGCGGATGTCCCGCCAAGAACGGCATTTGCCGCCTGTACCTTGTTAATGGCAGGTTGTATGGTCAACGCTGCTCCTAATGCCGCTGCGGTTTTCAGAAAACCACGGCGGCTGATTTCTTTATTACTATTCATGATTTATTTCGATTTTCTTGATTATTCTTGCAGGATTTCCGGCTACTATCGTCATGGGCGGCACATCGTGGGTCACAACGCTCTGCGCTCCGACAATGCTTCCGTAGCCAATTTTCACTCCGGGAAGGATGGTCGAATTTATACCAATCCAAACTTTGTCTTCAATTACAATGGGGCGACCGTAAGTAGCACTGCGGTTGTCGGGATTCACATCATGATTGATGGTGATGAGATTGCATTTCGGACCGATGAACACACCATCACCGATTGTGATTCCTCCACGCCCGAAAAATGTGCAGCACTGCTGGATGAAGCATCCTTTGCCTATGGTTACAGGTTTGCCGTAATCAACATAAAAAGGAGGAAGCACGGTTGTGCTTTCATCAAGCGGTTTGCCGAGGATACACTTCATGTACTCATGCACTTCGGCAGGTGTCTTGTAACCGGCATTCATTTCGGTCGCAGTTTTCATGGTGTCGAAAATGTCCGTAATCAGTTCGTCATATCCTTGATCATTGGGTGACACCATTTCTCCGTTCAGGTCTCTTTTAAAAATACCGTTCATATCATTGTTTTTAATATTCTGATGCAAAGGTAAAAAGAGAGCCTCGCAACGGCTTTGCTGCGAGGCTCAAATCACTTTGTCATGAAGTTCAATTTGTAAAATATCATATTCTGCGAATCAACTTTGCCGGATTTCCTGCCACAATCGTATTCGGCTCGACATCGCGCGTCACCACGCTACCAGCCCCGACCACGGCATTCTCGCCGACGGTAACGCCCGGAAGAATGGTCGCTCCGGCTCCGATCCATGCCCGACGGCCGATATGCACCGGCTTGCAGGTAATCACACGACGGTTCTGCAAATCGTGGTTGTTGGACAGGAACTGCACATTGGCGGCAATCATCGCATCATCATCTATCGTGATCCCTCCGGCAGACATCATCAGGCAGCCGGGCATGACGATTACATTGCGGCCGAACTTCACATTGGCGGTGCGGACACCCGAAAACGGTATTTCGACACGGCAGTTTTCTCCAAGATGAGGAAAAACCTTATGCAATAACTCCCGATACTCTTCCGTGTCGGGCATCGTGTGGTTCAGCCGGAAGATGTCTTGCCGCAGCTCTTTCGCTGCGGCAAGTTCCTGTTCTGTCTGGTTCAGACAGTCGATTCTAATCTCTTCCATGCGGTTGTTCAATGGTTTGTTTAGCCCACACTCCAGCTTGTTTGGCGTTACCGTTACACAAGCGTCCGTCTTGCCATACGGCTTTAGGATAGAGTTTTTTGAGCTGTTTCACGCTGTTTGCAATCGAACTGCCACCGGAAGTGGCGAATGGAATAATGGTCTTACCCGAAAAATCATACTTTTCAAGGAATGTATTGACTGGACGGGGACACAAGTCCCACCAAATCGGATAACCGATGAATATCACATCATAATCTTTCGGGTCGATAGCCTCTCCGCCCAAAGCCGGTCGGGATTTGTCATCCGCCATTTCCACCGAGCTGCGGCTCTTTTTGTTCTGCCAGTCAAGGTCTGCCGAAGTATAAGCCTTGGCCGGAGTAATCCGGTAAAGTTTGCCACCTGTTGTTTCCGCAATGGCTTCCGCCACTTTTTCGGTTGTCCCCGTACAAGAGAAATAAGCCACAAGGATTTTTTTGTTGCCCTCTGTCATCTGCGCACTCAATGTGTTGCCACAAGTGAGTAATCCCATAATTATCAATGCTAATAGTTTCATGTTATTTTAATTTTGAATATTCGTTGTCATTTACCGGTTCCAACCACTCGTTTGAGGTGTTCTCTCCGGGAATTTCGATAGCGAGGTGCGAGAACCAGCTGTCGGGTGCTGCTCCGTGCCAGTGCTTCACACCGGCGGGAATATATACCGAATCTCCGGGACGAAGTTCAATAGGTTCTTTGCCCCACTCCTGATAGTAGCCGCGACCGCCAACACATACAAGTGTCTGACCGCCGCCTTTGGTCGCCTTGTGGATGTGCCAGTTGTTGCGGCAACCCGGCTCAAAGGTCACATTCACCACGGGTACACCATCTGTTACGATGGGAGCGAGGTAGCTTTGCCCGATGAAATACTTGGCATACGCATCGTTGGTTTTGCCCACCGGAAAGATAAGGGTCTGCGCATAGGCTTCGAGCGAGGTGGCAGCGGTACTGTCAGGCGTATCAGTCCAAACCTCCTTAGCCATGCGGAATGCTGCCCATGCCTTGGGCCAGCCGGCATAAAATGCGGCATGGGTCAGGATTTCTGCCATTTCGGTCTTGGTCACACCGTTTTTCTTCGCCGATTCAAGGTGATACTTGAACGAAGAATCTGTCAATCCTTGCGACATAAGGGCGACAACGGTAACAATGGAACGGTCGCGGAGCGAAAGCAGGTCATTGCGGCTCCAGACCTCGCCGAAAAGCACGTCATCATTCAGACGAGCGAACTCCGGTGCGAACTCACCGAGTGCATCGCGCCCGGCGGTCTGCTTGATTTTTACTTGTGATTTTGCCATAATAGGGAACATTAAAACTGATAATAGAACCAATGAAATTGCTTTTGTTTTCATATTGCGTTTTTTAATTTGACATTGCATAAAACATTTTCAATCATCGGATGCAAAGGTACAAAGAGAGCCTCACAACGACTTTGCTGCAAGGCTCAATTTGTTTTGTTTTGAAGCTCAATACTACATGGATGGGGCAACCCCGTATGCTTCCTTGTATATTTTGGAGAAATGCGACAGATTCTTGAAGCCTACGTCGAAACAGGCTTCCGTCACCTTCTTTTTTCCCGATTTTATCAAATCATGGGCAGCTTCCAGACGTCGTTTGATAATCCATTTCTGCGGTGTCAAATCGCTAACCTTTGCGAAATCCCGTTTGAAAGTCGCCAAACTGCGCCCAGTATAACTGGCAATTTCGTTCATGGAAAGGTCGCACATATAGTTTTCGTTCAGATAGTCCAAAATGTCAATCTTCCACGGTTCCACGAAGTCGAACAGCGAAGCATACAGGTTGATGTCGGTATTAAGCAAGACATACACACCTTCTATCATCTTCAGTTTCAGCACCTCCTCCGACGGTTTTTCACCGGCATCGAAATAGGGAATGACCGACTCAAACAGGGAACGGATGTCAGGTCTGTTACTCGGCAACACACGCAAACTTACCTTCTCGCGCTTGGAATCATAGGGAATCTGCTGCCGATTAAGTGTCTGGTAAAATTCCTTTAAGAAAGGCCGTGAGAATTTCAACACAACAGAGCGGTAAGGATTTCCCTCTTCCACTTTTTTCTGCAACCACATACGGTTGTCGCGCCGCATGAAAGCGCACTCTCCCGGATGAAGAACGTTTTTTTTCCCCCGCTCTTCTATTTCCAGTTTACCGGAAATCAGATAAATCAGCGTGTGCTCCTTGTTTTCGTGAGCACAGCCCCGGTCATCGGTAAAATAACATCCTATAAGTACATTCGAGCAATCAAATACATCCAATCGTTCCATATCATCAACCTTTATTTTTTGCAAAGGTAACGTATTGTGGTCATATTTTATTTGTTGTAAAGCTCAAATTTGCATGATAAGAGAGAATATATAAATATGAACTTTCTGACTTCTTCAAATCCATTTACACTAGTATTGAATTAACCTTCATCATTTCCAAATTAAGGAACAACCCGTGATGCTCAATCATCCCGTTACGGAACATCTTCCACAGGATATTGCAGCCGAGTTGCGCCAATGTGGAATTGATGAACAAGTCCTGCTTTTCCAACGCCTCCGCCAAGGAGCAGCTCGGCCCTGAATCCGTTTCCTTCACCCTCGCGTATTTCACGAACCGGGTAATGACCTTCAACGAATCAACAGTCTTGTACAACTCGGAAGCGGGCTGTTTTATTTTCTTGGGTATGGTTCCCAACACAACCTGACCCGTACTTTGCGTGTTCCCGAAATCCATCCAGTAAAGCGGTGTTTCGTAATCACGGTAATTCGGGGTGGGCACGGCTTTCAATACGTTCCATAAGTCAAGCCGTGACTTGATGTTGTCGGTACATGTGACGGTGATATTCGCCATGTCATCCCGTCTGGCATCTTTCAGCACAGTCGGGAAAATATCCGGTACCGCTTTCCAGTCATTGCCGAAGAAATTGTTCACTCGGGTAATCAGGCATTGCGCCTTGTTCAGTCCAAGGTCGGAACAGCCGAAAAGCTGGCGACCGATGTTGGCATCCGTCACTATGTCCGGGTCATAAAGTGTCACGAACAATCCCGGATGTCCGAGTGCCCGCAATGTCACGTCCAGCCGAGCCAGGCAGGTCAATACCTGCGAGCCGGTTCCTCCCGCGCCGATCAGGTTCACCGTGACCGGGTGTTGCGGGTTCAGCAGATAGTTATCTATGTAGTGTACTCTTTTCATTTCAATATATCTTTCAGTTTCAAGTTATTCAAAGGTTTCAGTTCATCGAGGTTGAATGGCTTGTCCTTTGCCGCTTTCGTTACCAATACCAGGTTGGATCTGGTCGGGTTGCCTCCGCCGCCCAAGTGCGAGAACTCCGTCAGCCAGAACTTCTTCTCCCAATACTCCAACAGGTTTTTGTAGGTCAAATCTCTCGGCTTGTCTATTTTAGCGGAACCCAGACAGACATTTGCCCCTGTCACATTGAAAAACGGTGCGGCATAAAGATCCGTCTTTTCCGTCAGCTTCTTGTCCTTGTAAGCATATATACTCAACGAACTGCCACCTGCCACGTAAATGACTCCCGGCAGGTTGTATTTCGCATTCTCAATTTGAAGGGATTCCTTGAAAAACATCATCCGTTTCTGTGGGGGATTGTACCAGATATACCTCTCACTGCCCTTGCGCGGGTCGCACCACAGCATATTGGGCGGAATCCTTCCGTATGGCGTGGTGCTGTGGCTTTCGGAATAACCGCGCACCAGTTCGTTCATGAAATCCACCGTGACGGGTCGGCCTTCTCCCATCATTCCGTTATCGTCTATATCCCTTATCTCAACAAAATAGTTGTTGTCAGAGGCATAAGAGTTGTCTTTCTCGCCTGAATAGGCAATCAACGCCGCCCTCGGATGGAGCAGCGTCCTCAATTTTTGGGTAAGTTCATTCGTTTCCAACATAATTCAACTGATTAAAGATATGAATTCGTCCGCCCACCGAAAGAACCGTTCCGGGTAATCGTTCATGCTGAACAGTTCTTCGGTATCGGGCGACAGGTCGCGGACAGTCACCGGAGTGATGTCGTAGGTCTCCCTGCTATAGGAATTGTAATAGTCAACGAGATAGTCGGATACAATGTCGTTGATGTCATATACGACCCTTATCTGCTGTTGCAGGTACATCGGGTGGAAGTCCGGATTCTCCGAGTAATAGGCGTCATAAGCGTATTGCATGATGCCCCGAGCAGGCGTCAGAAACGGGAGACCCCGTTTCATCGCATCAACCAAAGGCTGTTCAAACCCGTTTTGGGGTTCGTATGTATCCAGTGCTTTCGGCAGGTTCTTGTAGTAGGATTTCGATTCCACCCGTTTGAGCAGCCTGCCGATTTTCCCTTCCTGATAGGAGTTCAGCAGTTTCATGCGTTCTTTCCACTCCTCCGGGTCGCTGCCGTCATCCTCCGAAAGCATTTCAAACAAAAAGTCCGATTCTTCGTAATCCACGAATGTATCAATGCCGTTTGCTTTCATCAGTTTATGGATAAAGGTAATGGCAATCCTCCTCAAGACAGGGTTGAGCGATTCCAGAAACTTCACCGGAAAGTAATACAGCGTGAAACTTCCCCACTTGTGGTATTTCCACAGCCGGAAGAAAAGCCTGCCGCCTTCCTGCTCGATATTGACATGCAGTTCGTCACCGACAAGCGTGTTCATTTCATCGTACAGATTGGCGATGCCTTCCCCGACACTGTTTCCGGGCGTGTGTACTCCTTCCTTCTGCAACAGCAGGGAATACCTGAAATACGAATCACGCAGGAATTCGTAGTTATCCCGCGTGATTACGTTTATACTGTTGCATTCGCCGCTGTCGTAACAATCCACGGTAAGATTATTCTGTGCCAGCGGTATGAAGGCTGTGCTTAGAAAAGAATTACGGCCCCGCTTGGAGCCGCAATCCGTTCTTCCCTGTTCACGCCGTACCGTACATTCCTCCGCGTCTGGCCGATGATGAGCCTCGCCAGCTGCCTTGATTGTTGTTCGTCCAATGGTACACATGGCTTCCTTTTCTTATTATCTTTTTTCTTTCGTTCCTTCTTCATGCTTCCTATCCTTTGGTCCCGATGGTGGTCTTGAACTCGTACACGGCTTTGTCGTCCTTGATGACCGGTCCGTGTACCGTTGCCGTTGTCAGCTCCGGGTAGAAGTTGGAGTAATAGCTCATGACCATTTCGGGGCTGTCCGACGGGTTGGGGTCATCGAGCGTTACCATTCCGCTGCCTTTCTTGAATGTGAATGAGCGCGTCATTCCTGTTACTTCGAGTGCCATAATCTTATACTGCTTGATATTGTGAGACATGATTTTCTAACATGGACTGCGGGAAATCGGGATATTCCTCGTAATCCTCCGGACGGTAATTTGGTTCATCCTCTCCGACATGGTAATGTGGGACCAGTTCTTCCGGGTGCTGTGCCGGCTCCTGCCAATGTGTCCCATGGTATCCTCCGTGTGCGGGTTGTGGAGCCTGTTGCGGTACTGGCTGCTGTCCCATGTAGGGTTGCGACTGTGACTGGTAATATTGTCCCGGTCCCTGTGGTGGTTGTTGCGGCGGCCACATTGCCTGCTGTTGCTGAGGGCTGGTTGCCGGTCTCTGCTGTCCGCCGGGAGCCTGTGCCGCCATCGGTCTCTGCGCCTGCGGTTGCGGAGGATATTGTGGAGCCTGCCGTGGTTGTTGGACCGGTGCGGCTGCCGGTTGTGTCTGCGGCTGTTGTGACTGTGGAGCCGGTTCATCCATCAGTTCAAACAGGCTGCCCTTGTTCATCGCCTTTGTCTGTTCCGCCACCATCTCGTCGATTTTCTTCTGGTCTTGTGGTTTGGCGTAAAGACGTGCCTGCCCGAGCGCGGTAACCGCCTCCTTGTGGTTCTTGGCAGCGATCAGTTCCTCCGCTTTCTTGAAATGTTTCTCGTACTTCTCCCGCTTCTCCTTTTCCTCCTTCGTCTCCTTCGCTTTGGTTTCCTTTGCCGCCCTGCTCTCGGACGCGGCCTTCTCAGCCTGCGCCTCGAATTGCGCCATGTTGGAAATCAATCCGGTAGTCTTCTGTATAGGACGTGCGACGGCTTGCAGGAAACCCGCGTCCAGTTCCTGCGGCAGCCCGCTGACGGTCAGTGGTACGAGGTGGTTCTGGGCTTCGTCCTTCAGCCCGTTCGACTTCGGCAGTAAGGATACTGTCAGTTGTCCGTTCGCTTTGCGGATGACAAGCGTGAGATCCACGCCTTCGGTCATCATCTGGTGGATTGCTGTAAAAAACATAATTTAATGTATTAAAAGTTATTACTGGGTTTTATTCTTCACTGAACAGTTTGGCCAGCAGCCTGTCCCTGTCGGGATGGCGGCTGATTTCCAGTATCGGGTTCAACAGGGTGGAAATGTGTACCGGTCCTGTCGTCCCCCGTGGCGGGAACTTGACGGCAGGTTCGGGTTCCACCGTCCTTTTTCTTCTCGTTACCGGCATGGGCATCCTCATGGGAGCCGGCGGTGCGCTTGTTGCAAATGCTTGGTTCATGTCTCTTTATTTTTTTAATTGTGAATATTCGGGCTTTGGCAGCCCGTGAACTACAAGGGCCCGACGGCAGATGCCTTCGGTAAGGCAAGGTTTTCGGGAAAAATACCGCAAGCCTCCGGCGAGGATGATTTTTTCCGAAACCGCAAGGCTTGACCTTGCCGTCCGAACAAAAGCATTTGCCAATTTTGCCCGGTAGTTTCCGGTATGCCAAGTCTGTGTTTTCATCCCTTTTCCTTTTATTCCTGTCGTTATGGTTTCCGGTTCCACAGAGGGCGGAAAACAAAAAGAGCCGTCCCGGAAGACAGCCCTGTTCTGTAAGGTTCCACTTGATTTTGTATGGCAGTTATGTTTCATGGTCAAATATTGTCAGGATACCAGAAAACTGAGTATGCAGAAAAGTATGGCCGCAGCCACCAGAAGGCAGGCTATCCGGTACAGGAACCTGAAGAATCCCCTGAAACACACGATGGCTACCGCAGCCCACACGGGGGATATGCCCCGTGTGTACATATAACTGAACACGATGAAGGCTGCAAAGCCCAACGCGATGGTCCGTACCCATCTGTTCGCTTGAATCTTGTCGATATATTCCCTTGTTTTCATGACATTCCGGTATTAACGGGTGAAACAGTCTTTTCCAATTTCACGGGCCGGGATGCGTACCGCCTCCACAGGCAAGGTTTTCGGAGGAAAATACCGGAGCGGCGCGAGGATGATTTTCCCCGAAACCCGGAGGGCCTGACCTTGCTGGTGGAAAAAGGCGGTGCGCTACCTTTGCCCGCGAATTGGAATGACGGTGTTATTTTTTCTTTCCGTTCCCGGTTTTCGGGAACGAGAATACCGTGTTGTATTCCGCATCGAAAGTGACGGCGGCATCGAACGGTACGCCTTTCTTCCCCTTGAACCCCTTGATGAGTCTGGTGCTGCCGGAGGAGAAAAGCTGTTCCAGGTGGGTGTCGGTCAGTTCCTTGTTCAGGACGCGGCGGAACACCAGCAGCCCGCACCCGTCATGGTCGCACCTGGCCATTTTGGAACGGAGGATGATTTTCCCCGTCTTGCACTTGGGGCAGGTGAACGCCCTTTCCTGCATGGCCGGGAATTCCAGACGCAGGATCTCTTCGGTTGCCCTGCGGGTGTAATCCCGGATGGACTGCATGAAGGTTTCCGTATCGAGGGTATGCCCCTCCACCTGCGCCAGGGTCTTCTCCCAGCTTCCCGTCAGTTCCACGTCCGCCACACGCATGTCCTTCACCGCCTCATAGATATACATCCCTTTTTCGGTCGGGATGATGCTTTTGCCGGAGCGGGCGATATAGTCACGTTTGACAAGGGTGGTAATGATGGCGGCACGGGTGGCGGGTGTGCCTATGCCCAAATCCTTGATGACCTCCTTTGCCTGTTCGTCCGTGATGTTTTTCCCGCAGGTCTCCATCGCTGCCAGCAGGGTGGCTTCCGTGTACAGCGGCTTGGGCAGGGTCTTCTTCTGCGCCATCCCGTGTCCCATGACCGGAACGGTCTCGCCTTCGGTGAACTCCGCCGTCCCCCCGTCACGTTCCGACTCGTCCTTCTCCCTGTCCTCCTTTCTGGCGAACACGCCGCGCCAGCCCGGTATGACGATGGAAGAAGAGCGGGAACGGAACGCCATTCCCTCGCAGGTACATTCCATGACCAAAAGTTCCTTCTCGCAGGGTGGCGAGAATGCTTCCAGCATCCTTCCGGCTATCATAGCATAAACGGTGGATTCCGCCTCTGATAGCCCTTCGGGGATGATACCCGTGATAATCAGGGCATGGTGGTCGGTCACTTTCGTGTCGTCCACGCTGCGGGTGTTCAGATTGGACAGGTAGAAAGACTGTCCGTATTTCTTAAACTCCGGCATGGCAAAAATTTTCTCCAGCAAGGAAGGAATGTGCCGCATGACATCCTCCGGGATATGGCGGCTTCCCGTCCTCGGATAAGAAATAAGCTTCTTTTCATACAAGGATTGGGCGATGGAGAGGGTCTTCTCCGCTGTCAGGTCATAATGGACGTTGCAATCTTTCTGGAGCGTGGTCAGGTCGTACAGAAGCGGGGCCTGTTGGAAAGTCCTCTTGTGTTCCGACCCAGTGACTGTCGCCACAGAACCGGAAGTGATTTTCCGGTATGCCGCCTCTGCCGCATCCTTCTCCTTGAACTCTTCCGTGTGGATGAACATGCGGTGCGCGTCCTGCCGCTTCAGCGTGAGGTGCAGCTGCCAGTAAGGGGTAGAGACGAAATTCCGGTTCTCCTTGAAGCGGGCACATATCATGGCGAGCGTCGGGGTCTGTACACGTCCTATGGAGTTGTTCGCCGAGCCGGAAGCTATCGCCAACGCGCGGCTCGCGTTCATGCCCACCAGCCAGTCCGCCTTTGCCCGGCAGTCGGCGGCGGCATACAGGCTGTCGTAGTCGCTGCCGTCCCGGAGGTTCGCCAAACCCTCGCGGATGGCCTCGTCGGTGAGAGAGGAGATCCACAGGCGTTTGAACGGTTTGGTATAGCCTAAGTAGGAATATATCCAGCGGAAGATAAGTTCCCCTTCACGGGCACAGTCGGTAGCCACGATGATGCTGTCGCACCGGTCGAACACGCTGTCGATGATTTTCAGTTGTTTGGCGGCGGCGATGTCCGTCACCATCCCTTTGTCCGTCCTGACCTGGCGGGACACCAGACGGAACGGGTCCGGCAGCATCGGGAGGTCTTCGGCGGAGGTTTTCGTGTAGCCATACGCGCCGGGCATGGCGAGCGACACCAGGTGTCCCAACGCCCACGTGACCATATAGCCGTTGCCTGTACAGTAGCCGTCCTTCTTGTCGGTAGCCCCGACCACACGGGCTATATCCATGCCGACACTCGGTTTTTCTGCTATGATTGCTTTCATGTTCGGATAAAAATTAAGCCGTTCCCCGCTACCGGAACCGGAAAACGGGAAACGGCGGTTTGACATTTTTTACTTGTTATAATGGATAGGCGTTTGTCAGGCCACCGGCTTGACACCGAGGATTTCGATCAGTGCATCACCGTCCTTGCGTACCAGTTGCAGGGTGGCGTCCATCACCACATCCACGCCCAGCAGCACGAGGCTGAGCGACATCACCCTCGTCTTTTCCCCCTTGAGAAGCGTGTCAAGTTCCCCCGACATTTCCAGCTCGTCCTTCAGTATACCGATTCCCGCGAGCTCTTCCCAGTTCACGTCTTCCGCCTTGAATGGCGTGTTGTTTTTATTGTTTACGTTCATATTCCTGTTTTTTTTGATTTGACATTCATTCTGATTCACGCTCAGGCAATGCTTGCCCCCTTGGATTTGCGGTTGCTCTGTTCCTGTCCCTGCTTCTGGGCGTTCGCCACCACGTTGCGCTGCGATGCATCACGCTTGCGGTCCGGGTTCTCGTTGTAGAAGTCCAGCCTGCCCTGGTTGAAGTTCGCCTTGACATACTGCGAGATGGTCTTTCCATCGTAGCCTTTGATGCCCTCGACCAGTACCGCCTTGCCGCTCTGGAGGTCGGCACGCTGGTTTCTCGTCAGTTTCACATCCCATACCTTTTCCGGTATCTTGAACTCGGCACGCTGCTCGAAGCCGTCCGGTGTGCGTGAGTAGCTCAGGCGTCCCGTCTCCAGGTCCGCCTTGATGAAGGAGGAGAACTCCTCACCCTTGCGGTTCACCATGTCGTTGAGGAAGATGACCTTGCCCTCGCGCAGTTGCTGCTGTTCCTCGGCGGTGATCTTCACGCCGCCTATTTCATTCGGGATGTAGATTTCACGATCTCCCTCCGGGGAATCGGGATTGTAGCGTGTGTAGGAAGGTCTGCCCGTGGCCTCGTCCAGCTTGACATACGAGGAGAACAACTCACCGTCCTTGCGCTCCATACCCTCCACGAAGATGGCCTTGCCCGCGTTGAGGTCTTCAATCTGCTGCTTGGTAAGTTCCACTCCGCCCAATGACTGGCGGTTGAAGAGCTTGTCGTTCTCGAAGATATATTCGATGCCCCTGCGTTCGGCGTTGACCTGGATGTGGGCGTCGAACTCCTTGCCGTTATTGGAAATCATGCCCTCGATGAACACCTTCTTGCCTTCGCGCAGGTCGTTGATTTCCTGTTCGGTTAGTTTCACACCTTTGATTTCTTGCGGGATGAAGGCGTTTTCCGCGCGCATGGCGACCACCTCGTTGGTGAGCTTGTCGATGCTGATGAAAGACGGGATGTACTCACCGTTACGTCCTTTCAGTTCCACGACACGTCCCATATTGCCTGTCTCCAACAGGTTCTTCTTGTCCTCTTCGGAGAAGATGTGACCGAAGTACGGGCGTTCGAGTTCGGGTTTCTGGCGGATACCGTGGATACCTAATACGATAGGGCCTCCCACGGACTGCTGGAATGACAGTCGTGCATCGGTACGTAATACGGCGGAGCCGAAATTCATGCTGATGGGTACCACCTGGTTGGTCTTGTAGCCCCTGAGCATCTGGTCAAGGAGACCGCGCTCCATGAGGTATTCACGGGAAAGTCCGAAATTCTTCAGTTCCTCCCAGTTGATCATGGACTCGTTGTAGCGGTACTTGGGTTGCTGCGTGCCGTCACCTTGGGGGGCCTGCTGCTGTGTCTCATTTTTCTTTGCCATTTCTTCTTGATTTTGATTGTTGATACTTTGGTTTTCCTTGTCGCGTGGAACGATTTCGTATTTTTTGAGGAAGTCTTCCACGGCTTTTGTCTGCTTTCCGGCGGCGAGGTCTTCGATGGCCTGCTTCACTTCCGGGCTGTCCAGCGTATCCGCCTTGACGGAGAGGATGCCGAAACGGGTCGGGTCTTTGAGCTGGCTCCAGAAGTTTTTCACGAAATTCTCGAACATGTTGGCGTACCGGTCGATTTTCAGGAAGGAGTTGCTGTGTTCCTTGTCTGCCGGAACGGTGCTGTATTTCCCGTCCTTTCCGATTTTTGACACCGCCTGTAAAATCAGTTCCATCTTGTCGAGTATGAACACGATGTCACTCATCTGTTCGTTCTCGCTCACTTGCGGCTTCAGGGGTTCGTCCCTCACATTTTTCTTTGCCATAACTTTGAGTTTTTAGAGTTGATAACTACTATTGTCACCGCAAATATATATAGCAAATTTTGATAAATAATTGGTTTACAATACGTTGTACTACACATTACATCGCTTGTCATCACGTTTCACCGCAGGGGTGACAGCACGAGGACAAAAAAGGGAAAAACGGAAGAAAAAGGGCGGAACAAGGTACGGGGAGGCATAGAGAAACCGAGGCAGGGAAAGGGGACGAAGTAGAAAAAAGGAAACCTGTATTATGCAGAGTTGAGAGCGAGCTGCTTTTGTCCCCACTTCCTTGTATTTCTCATAAGACAGGCGGCTGAAAGGAAAATGATTTAGTAATTAGAAAAATGTTCCAATTGAGACGGCCTGATTTTGTAAAATACCGCCATCAGTTTTTGTCTTGACCTTGTCCTATGCGTCGTAGGTCGCTTCGCTTGCTAAGTCCCGACCTTTTCACCCAACTCGGACGGCGATACCGGAACGTTTTTTCGAAGAAAAATTACCGCAGGGAATTTTTTGCGCGAAAACCGGAGGCCTGAACGTGAAAGGTATCGTCCTCCGAGTTATCTTCTCAAAGGGACTTAGTGAGTGAAGCGTGACTTAGGATGGTTATTTATAGAAGAATATGGAAACAAGCTCTTGCATGATATGGAAAAGTGTAACGGGTGCATATAAATAGTCAGAAAATCATTACTTTCGCATAATCATTGCATGGAAGCGGTACTTTTCATGTTCATTTTTATGGTATAGTTCATTTTTAATGAACATGGCTTAGAAATGAACATCCCCGATTTAAGTCTTATTTTTACGGATTATCCGTAAAAATCGGATAAAAAAGTTGTCCATGAGAAATTAAAACGCTATTTTTGCAGAAAAGTAGCAGAATTATGATATTAAACTTAGAATTTAAGAATTATCGTTCGTTCAAGGGCACATGCTCGTTTACAACCGAACCGACCTCTTCAAAAGCAAAGGTCGAAAATCTGTGTGAGGTTGAAACTAAAGCGGAGGGTAACAAAAAGGCATTGAAAATTTCCTTGATTTTTGGTGCCAACGCTTCAGGAAAGACCAACATTATAAAATTCCTGTACGGTTTCAGGCGTTGGGTATTGAATCTGGATAACCGTGTCGGTGAAGATATCGCTTTGTACCAGCCTTTCAAGTTCGACAGTGCAACGGCAGACGCACCGATAGAATTCTCTATGGAGTTTATTGCACAAAGAGTAAGGTATAAGTATGAAGTCTGTTTTTCCAGACTGCAAATCGAATCTGAGTCATTGATATCCTATCCTAACGGCAAGCAGACGTTACTTTATGAACGCGCATTGCTTCCGAAGGATAAGGAATCGGACACCATCAAGTTCGGTTCAAGTCTTTCCACGTCCAAACCGTTCAACGTATTCAAGAACCAGCTGTTGATTTCAAAGTTCTTGAAGGATACGCCCTGCGAGCCTATAACCAATGCCGCAAAGTATTTGGCGGATATGGTTATTTCCAACGGTTTCCATGAAGATACCGTACTTGGGGAAGACAAGGAAATACTCAGGTGGCTCTATTCCCGTCCTGACAACAAGAAGATGCTTGCTGAATTTCTGGCTTTCGCGGATACCGGACTGGCAGATTTTCAATTGGAAAAGCGAAGCGGCGATGTGGAAGTAACAAGCCAGCATGGGTTATACAAGGATGGCGAAAACATCGGAAAGACTGATTTGCCATTGAAGGAGGAATCCTTTGGAACAAGGGCGTTGTTCATCATCGGTTGCCATATATTGCAGGCGTTGCAGAGTGGCAGTCCGTTCTTTGTGGACGAGATGGACTCCGGTCTTCACTCTTACATTACACAGTTGATTGTTGATATATTCAGGAATGGACGGATAAACAAGAAGGATGCGCAGTTGGTTTTCACTACGCATGATGTAAACCTTCTTGACCAAAATACCATCCGTAAGGACCAGGTCTGGTTTACGGAGAAAGACAAGTTCGGCGTATCGGAAATGTTCACACTTTCGGACTTTGATGATGTGAGGGAAGATACCCTGTTTGCCAAATGGTATTTGAACAACAAATTTGGAGGAGTGCCTTCATTGCAATCATTGGAAAAACTCTTTGTGGAGGATGGCAAGAAATAACGAAAATACACGTCACAGCAACTATGTAATCAGGATAGTGTGCGAAGGGGACAAGACCGAGCCGCTATTCTTTACGAGCCTGTGCGACCTGTATTGTAAAGACAATGACGGCATGGATGTCCGCACCATTCCACAGCCTCACATTCCACAGGATGAAGAAACGGATAATTCCCCCAGAGGCAGTTACAAAGGGAAAAAGCGCAAAATCAAGACAGACGGGAAAGACGCCGCTGAAGATGTGGTAATAACCGGAGCCCCACCGTTAAAGTGGGTCTTGTACGCACGGCAAATCTTGTCGGAAGGGGTTGACGAATCTTGGGCTGTCTATGACAAAGACAAGCATCCGAAGCATGAAGAAGCCTTGGCTGAAGCCGATAAGGTAATTGACGGGAAGAAAGTCAATATCGCATTTTCCAGCCGCAGCTTTGAATATTATCTGCTTCTCCATTTTGAGTACATTTACTATTGTTTCAATGAGACGGAATGTGGGGAAAAGATCCGGGGCAAGAAACACATATTTGAATGCGGCACTGGAAAAGAGCCCGAAAAAGACTGTGGCGGCAAGAACTGCATAAACGGTTACGCAAGAAAACAAGGATATTGGCAGGAAACCAAATCTTCAGAATCAACATTCCCTCTTGTCAAGGATAATCTGTTGAAAGGGATGGTCAATGCTTGCAGGTTAAGGGCTGAAAGTGACGCGAACACGGAAGAACCTGTTTACAACAGAAATCCATATACAAATGTGGATATCCTTATCGGCAGGCTGATTGGCAAGGAAACCGTCAGTTATGACAGCACATTTGAATATAAAGAACATGGCTGTGACTGGTCTGTCAGGTTCGGCAAAGATGGTTTGATTGTGACAAATAGCAAAGACGGGGTTGAACTTTTTAGAAAGGGAATGTTCGTCATATATGATTGGGAAGAAAAACTTGGACGTGAATTAAATGACAATGCGCTTTTGATTCAATCTGGTGAAATGAAACTGCTACCTTGCCAACTGGAACCTACCCAAGTCATTTCCATCAAAGTCACACCCGAGAAAGAGATATTGCTGTTACCTAAATTTGCTATATAGGAATTTAATAGTTGAATTTTGTGGTTTTTCTGCAAAAATTGAATTTTAATTTCGTTAATAAGAATTTTTGGTTTTCTGATTTTTGAAATCATGAAACAGCCATTAAAAATAAAGCGAGTCAAAAAAGTGCAGAGGTAATCATAAACTGATTACCTCTGCACTTTTTTGACTCAATACTGTGTATGGTACTATACAATTTAGGTATGTATGCTCCACCCGTGAAACGGTCCTCCAATCATTACGGCAAAGGATCGGTCCGGCTTGCCATGATAGAGCAGCCCTCCGACAATTCCTTTTGTCCCATCTTTCGCCACTTCTGCGAAACCGAATGAATATGGCGAGGAATCATAGTACAATTCTATTTCGCACCTGCCATTGGAATTGGCTTCCCATTGCTTGAGCCGCTCGATACATTTATTCAGCGTTTCGTCACCGATGCTCTCGGCATACTTGACGGTCTTTTCATAATGTCCCTGACATTCGATTCTCATATCCGATGTTTTTAAGTTGTTTGTAACAATTCTTCGTATATCCCAAAACCGGAACATCCGGCTATGGTGAAATCCTCTTTGCCATTGTCCGCCAGTGATTTTAAATCTTCCAAGCTGTCGCAGTAGAAGAATATCTCATCATCCTTCTCGTTGTCGGAATCCATCACCAGCGCAATCCTCACTACTTCCGTTTCCAACGTGTCGCACCACCGGATAATGCAGTCCGCATAATGAGGTTCACATTCTTGCTCGCTGTAGAATTTCAGGTAATGACTACCTATTTCTTTCTTGACTTCCTCCGGCTTTTTCCAAGTGCTATCGTCTACGATTTCAAATCCGAGTCCTTCCACCAACAGGCACGTTCCCTTGTCATACACCATCATGGTGCGCTTTCCCATGTGTTTTTCGCGTATTTCCCCCCAATTGGGTAAGTCCCAACGCTCCACAGTCCAAGTCCCGCGATAATCCTTCGGGATAGAATTGTATTCACTTAATGTTATCTTTCTCATAGCAGGTAGTTTTAGTTTGTTACAAAAGTCACCTTGTGAGTCTTGCACGGTTTCCCGAATGCCGGACGTGGGTTGAACTCCGTGCATGATTCCCAATCCACACTCATCGTATAGCCGTTCGGGAAATTCTCGCCGATGAACCGGCTTATCATTTCCAAATCCTCGTTCGGCAGGAACAATTCTTCTTCGATGCCGTACTCCAATGCGAAAATCGCCCATTCAGGAATGTTATCCCAAACGAGCGTCTGTCTGTTTTTCTTGTGCATAATGTCAATGTTTATTGCGGTGATACCATAAGGCTGTTGATGATTCCTTCCAGTTCCGTTTCCCATTTGTCCGTACCGTCCATGACCGACGGATAGGTCAGTTGCTGCCACTGCCGGTAATCAAACAGTTTCATTCTCAGCGGATAGTAGTCGAACAATTTCCGGTTGCCAAAAAATACTCTCAGGTGGTTGGTTCCCACTTCCATCAGTTTCAGACCATAATTGTCAAGAATCTCATGGAATCTTTTCATCGGTGTGAAGTTGCTTCTGCCCATAATTTCTTTTTTTAAGTTAAACATCCACGGCTCGGCGAGCCGGTATTTTATTTCTCGCTTGCCTTACCGTTCCGTGCCGGATTGTGCAAGGTTTTTCGGGAAAATACCGCAAGCGAAGCGCGGAAGATTTTCCTCGAAAACCCGTAGGGCTCGACCTTGCTCAATCCAAAAGGCACGGGACGACCTTTGCAGGCTGAAATAAAAAAGCGGCCTTTCAATGGCTATTCATTATCCTTGTCATTTTCTTCCTGTGGTATCAGGTGTTTCAAATCAGGGTCGTTCTTTATACGGGTTATCTCATCCTCGATTATCCGCACCACGTCCGCTTTTATCTGGGAATAGTTTCGGTCTATCTGCTGTTGCATGATGTCGTTGCCGTCCGCATCCCTGAATTCGTTGATGACGGGTATTTTCTTGTAGGCTTTGGTTTCCGCCGCTACCTTCTCGTTATCGACAATAATGCGGGCATGGAAAATCTTCTGGTCAATTTCTTCCCCGAAGTTGTCCGCTACGCTGCCCACGAACGTGCCCTGTGAGAGGTTGGCGATTTTCGATGCCGGAATGAGGGAGTCCATCTGTGTGTTGATGGAGGTGGAGGTGTCCTGCCGGTTGATGGAAATAGACTGCCGCTGTTGGAGTATCTTTCCGAAGCGTTCCGAGAGATTCTTTGCTGTTTCTCCCACAACCTGACCGCTGAAGATATTGCCTACTGTGTTTTGGATGACCTTCGCTTCTTTCTCACCGTAGTCACGGGTCAACTGCGAGAAGTCCTGGAAGCCGAGACAGACCGCCACCTTGTTACTACGGGCGGTGGCAATCAGGTTGTCGATGCCGCGAAAATATATGGTCGGCAGCTCATCTATGATGATGGATGATTTGAGTTGCCCCTTCTTGTTCACTAATTTCACGATGCGGCTGTTATACAATCCGAGGGCTGCGGAATAGATGTTCTGCCTGTCGGGATTGTTGCCGACACACAGGATTTTGGGGTGCTCGGGGTTGTTCAGGTCGAGCGTGAAATCATCGCCGGTCATCACCCAGTAAAGCTGTGGGGAAATCATCCTTGAAAGCGGAATTTTCGCCGATGCAATCTGGCCTTGGAGCTGGTCTTGTGCGCCCCCTTGCCAGGCATCCATGAAAGGGGAAAGATAGTTTTCCAAAGATGGATATGAGGTAAGAATAGTGAAAATATCGGCATACGGCTTGTTCAGGAATTCTATCGCGTGAGGGAACGTGCAGTATTTTCCGTCCTGGTAGATGCGCAAATACCATATAATAGCCGCCAAAAGAATAATCGGGGATTCCACGAAGAAATCACCCTGTTTCTGTATCCAGGTCTTGTTCAAATTTAAGAGTATGGTGTATGCCGATTCGTAGGCATCACTGATATCCACCATGAATTTCGGGTTGATGGGATTGCACCGGTGGCTGCGTCGCGGGTCGTCGAAATTTATGACATAAAATTCCGGTTTGGCCTTGTATTTATCAAGATTTTTCAGCAGTTCGTTATAGGCTATAATGGAAAGGTCATCGAATTTATAATCATACAGATAAAGAGAGAATCCTTTGGAAATCTGCTGTTTGATGTAATTGTTTACTACCGCGTAGCTCTTGCCCGAACCGGGCGTTCCAAGCACGATGGTAGCGCGGAAGGGGTTGATTATATTGATCCATCCGTCCCATTCCCTGCCTTGATAGACAAACTTTGTCGGCAGGTTGACGGAATACTCATTCTCCATGAGCCGTGTCTCCTGCATGAAGCTCTCATTGGCCGTGTTGAACACATCTTCCATGAGATTGTTCTTCAGCATCCGGCTTATCCACACGCCGGACATCAGCAGCAGGATATACCCGGCTGTAAGTGTTGCCGTGTACAAGGCGGCATTGACCATCGGACTGAGCGGCAGGTCGAGCATCCACCAGTTCATGAAAAACAGCACCAGTCCGGCAAGGAAGGAGGCATATATTTTCTGCCATGTCATCTTTTGGTTCTTTACGCCTTTTGTACCCAAGCACGAGAGGGCGAGGAATATGACGGCAAAGACCTTTGTTATGAGCAGGTTGCTGAAAAGCCCTGCCGTCCGCTGGAAATTCAGGAGTATCCTGTCGACTACCCCGATATTGATACCCATATCCACGAATGAACGGTAGCAGTACCAATAGACGTGGATGACAATAAACACGATGGATATGGCACGCATGAACTCCATGACCTTGGCCAGTCCTCTCAAATCATCTTCTTGTTGCATAATGATATAATTTTAATGGTTCGTTTATAAATTCTGTAATCAGGATACTCCACGGGAGCGGCGCTTCTTTTTCTTCTTGCGTTGCAGCCTGCGGGCAAGAGCCTCTTCCTGCGGGTCGGGACCGTTGGTGTCAATGCCGAAGATTCCGAAAGCCTGCTCGATGGAACTTTCCATATCGGAGGAGAAACCGCCTTGCCGGTCAAGGTCAGGCACAGGCGCGTCCAAATCGGGAATATTGACCGGACTGTTGAACAGCCGCTCGAAGGCATTTGCCGAGAACTCCTTGCCGAGCCGGGAGCCGTTGTAGACCTCCCGGTTCTTGTGGTCGATGAAAGTCGCTCCATAGATACGTCCCTCGTCATTTTCGCGGAATACCGCATCAATGCCTTTTCCGGCAAGCAGACGGACGAACTCGTCCCTGTCTCCACGGCATCCGTGCATGCCAAGTGCCACCTCGTTCCGTATCTTCGGTTGCCATTTCTTGTTCCTGTATTCACGGGCGTTGTACCCGATACGCTTTTCCAATCCCTCGTAACCGTACCGTTTCCCGATAAGGGAGGACTTGACTGGGGTGCATACCGGCTTCCCCGTATCGTCAGTCATGGTATAGACGATGCCGTTATAGGGTGTACCATCGAACTCGCCCCTGACCTGTTTCGCCTCGATATTGAAACAGGAAAGCAAGGCGCTGAACTCGCCGAAAGACTGGAAACGGTACGAGCCGAACACGCTCTTCACGATATTGGAAACCTGCCGTTTCACATCACCGCTTTGGTAGTCCGCCTTCTTCATGTACGGCTCCAACAACTCCTTCCGCTTGTCCTCCACCTGCTTCAACCCGAATTTCTTTTCCAGCTCCCGGCAGGCTTTCATCGAGCGGTTCCACTCGTAGGCGTCGTCTATCTTTTCCCCTTTCTCGTTCACGCAGGTAGAAACGATATGGATATGTCTCCTGTCTATATCCTCGTGTACATATACAATGTAGGGCTGGTCACCGTAGCCCATTCGCTGCATATACTCTTTTGCCAATTCCGCGAATTGGGCATCAGTGAGGCGGTCATCTGCAGAAGGGTTCAGGGAAATATGCAGGATGGGCTTTTCCGTGTTCTTGTTGGCGAGGAGGTAGTTGTCAAACGCCCAAAGGGTCTGCTGCATGACACGATCCGGATTGCCTGCCACATCGGTAATCATACGGTTTCCCGCAATGATACGCGCGGTGATGTCATTCACTTTCTGTTGGTTGTAGGTGATTGCTCCGTAGAGCGAGACACCTCTGTTGATTTTCGCCACCATGTCATTCCTCCTCCCTTTTCCTCTTTATCAGATAGGCATCCTCAAATTCACGGGTCAGCATGATAATCCGCTTGCTCAGCAGCACCAGGTCTATCGTTGCCTTTTCAAGATTGCGGAGCAGGGCGTAGGCCCGTTTCTCCCCGAAGTTGGTCTTTACGGCTTTTACCGTCTGGTTGTAATTGTTGCCGATACTCTGGAACTGATGGTAGAAATTGGTCAGACGGATGTAATAGTCCATCGTTGCCTTGTCGATTTTTACTACCTTGATTTCTTTACCGAAAATCATTGTCTTGATAAACTTGGAGCGTTCCTTTAATCCTGATTTTTGGAATTGAATGTCAAAACGTCCGTTCTCTTCCGAGTTCAACCGCACTACATAACGATGCACGGCAGGGTCGGATTTTGGTTTTCTACCCACTCCTTTTTTTGATTTTTTCCTCTTGTTTTCTTCCATACGCATTGATATTTTCAGTTTCTAATCTTCTGTCCCGGATTCACGACTTTGGAGTGAATCCTTCCCGAGCCGTCAAGCGAGTGGCAAGTTGTTTTGAGTGCCCGAATTTATTTCGGGTGCCTCAAAACACAACTTGCTATGTTCGCTTGAACATGAATTTTCCTTCCGTCAAATTGTGTTTGACCCTCCGGCCTCATTCTTCGGCTTCGGGAAAGCCCCGCAGCGGTGTCCGTTCCGTTGTCGGTGCAAAGTTACGGCGGTATATACTACTGTAAAATAGTGAGTTATATGTAACGTGATGACAAACGATGACACAGGTCGTCACCTCCCTTGAAACATAGTGCCGGTATGAAAAAATACCCTTTTATTTGCAGCGTGAACGACGGGATATGTGCAGTAAAGAGTGCCTGAACCACTTACTGACTGACTGTCCGAATGGGTGAATGGATGACTGGAATAATGCACGAATGGAGTACTGCACACAGGCAGTAAGGAATGTATGAGTGACAGACTTGTGACGTGCAGTAATGACCGTCGGACTGAATGGAGTAAAGACCGTATTACGGCACATGTCCGGTCATTCATTACTGACTGAAAGACTGAAACCAATTGATGTTTAATATAAAAAAGAAAAAGCAATGAAAAAAGACACAGTTTTAGTTGCCGTTTGCAACCAGAAAGGCGGAGTCGGCAAATCGACCATGACGATTATGCTCGCCGGGTATTATCATTACCTGAAAGGACTGAACGTGGCTGTCATCGACTGCGATTATCCGCAGTACAGCCTGGTACGTATGAAAGAAAGGGATATGCGCACCGTTGAGCATAGCGAGTATTTCAAGCAACTGATGGTTTCCCAATATGAGCGCATCAATAAGAAAGCCTACACGATTGTCGGCTCAAAAGCGGAGAACGCCCGTGATGCGGCTGAAAAACTGAAGAAAAATGGTGACTACGACTTGATTGTCGTGGATTTACCCGGAACCGTGAACTCTTCGGGCGTGATCAACACCATCGTGAATATGGACTATGTGATTACACCGATTATTCCCGACCGTATTGTAATGCAGAGCAGCCTCTCGTTCTCCACCACTGTTTGGGACTATGCCAAAGCGAATAAGGATACTCCATTGCAGAAATTCCTCTTTTTTTGGACCCGTAAGGATACCCGTGCTTCCACGGAGGTCTTTGATGCATACAATATCATCCTGCAAAAATTGGAGTTTACGGTATTAGATACCGTCATCCCGGAGACCAACCGCTACAACAAGGAACTGTCCTTGGCTACCCGGAACTATTTCCGTTGCACCCTGTTTCCGCCTCCCGCCAAACTGTTGAAGGGAAGCGGACTGGCAGAGCTGGCAGAAGAACTATTGACAAAATTAAAACTATAAATACCATGGCAAAGAAACAAGTAACCGTGAATGAAGAGATGATCAGAGGCATTATGGCCGGGGATATACCCAATTATGGGAAAGAAGACATATCCGTGGATGATGCAATGACCACTGATGAATCCGACAGGAATGAGTGCGGATCGGGAAATCCCGAACCTGTACCTGCCGAGAAAAGCACCGGCAGACAAAAGAGACGGAAAGACGGTACGGATTCGTACCGCAAGCAGTTCCTCATGGGAGGAAATGTTCTGCAAAGGCAGCAGGCTTATATAGGTATCAACAATTACCTGTTCATACAGAAGTTCCTGTCGGTTGTAGCCCCCAAGGTCAGTATGTCAAAATACATTGATGATGTACTTACCGCCCATATAGAACAATACCAGGAGGAAATAGACAGCCTCTATCACAATCAAATCAATAATGAACCTTTATACAAGAAATGATTATGGAACAGTCTTTTGACATTTTGACTACCGTTGTCAGCGGTACTGCGGTATTCCTTTTAGTAGTAACAGCCATTCATGCTTCTGCAAGGCTTTTACAAATGACTTTCGGCAAAAAATCCGGTTTGAACCGAAAGGATACAAAACCGGAAAATCATCCTGAAAAAAAGGAAGAGCCACCCGGCATTGATAAGCAGTGTGCCATTTACAAGGAAAAATACCTTACTTGTAAACCTTTGGCAAAGCGGGCACATGTCTGTATCGAGCAGGAGAATGTCAGCCTGATCAAGCAGTTGCTTCTGGTCATCGAACCCAAAGCGAGCATATCCGGCTATATCAATAATATAGTGAACGAGCATTTGGAAAAATGCAAACCGGAGATTATAAAGTTGTATAAAGAAAAGAAAGCTGATTATGGAAACTAAAATTCATTTCACTGTCAAAGCCTTGTGCGCAGCCTTTATCTTTTACCAGTTGTGGATATTCATCTTCAGCCGGCAAATGTATGACGCATGGGAGAAGGTCTGCCGTATGATGCGTATAGCCCGTATCAAGTTATGGAAATGCCGTAAAGAGTATCGGATATACCGGGAAGAGAAGGCTGAAAAAGCCAGAAAAAAGGCAAGGCGTAAGAAAAAGATGGCGGAAACCAAAGTGGCACAAGAGAGCTACGGAACAGTAATGCAGCCCTCTCCGACGGACGATAACGATGTTATCGGCAAGACCAAGATTGTCTATTTGGAAGACCCGGAAGTGGCAAGAAAAACTCCTACACGTTCCGAACCATTGGTTAAGGAACCCATAGAGGAAGATGAAGAAATCAGACCGGAAGATGTGGCGCATGAGGATAGGGGGTTGGCCAAAGAGGAGATGGAAGCATTGATGGCTCCTGTTAATTCCGAACCTGACCCTGAATTCAATACGGCAATGACATTCGAGGAAATGAACAATGTAGTGGAAGTGCTGACTTCTGAAACCGGGGATGAACAGAAAGATTTCCGTGCGAGCATGACAATTTATCACAAGTTATCCGGTACGGAAATATTGAACCTTTTGGAAAATGAAATCGGCTGTCAGCAGAAAATAGAGTCTTTGCTCAACGAATATCTGGATGAAACGGGCAGACCGTTGGCAAAACGAAAGGCCGCATCCAAGAAGGTGGAGGCTTTCAACATAGATAAATTCGTTTAATTGTTTCTTTTTGCTGTCATAGTTTTTGAAGGCACGTCGATGTGATATCGGTGTGCCCTTTTCATTTTCAGAGAATATCACCGGATAAAATTCAAACAGTCATATCGTTATCATAATGGCAAGATTCGTACCTTTGCAAAAAATGAATGATTATGGCAGTAACAAAAGCGATATTGGAGAAATGGATGGTGGCGCAGAAACGTCACCGCCTTTCCGACAAACAAGTGCAGATGGCCCGTGAGCTGGGATTGAACCCTGACAAGCTCGGAAAGATAGACAACCACAAGCAGGAACCGTGGAAAGCCCCGCTTCCGCAGTTTATAGAGCACATCTATTTCAAGCGGTTCAAGCGTGAGGAACCGGAAACGGTCAAGCCGCTGAAACAGATTCTGAAGGAAATGGAGACCAAGAAGAAACTGCAAAAAGAGAAAAAGGAGGAACGGAGGAAACAGCGTTCCCTCTTTTCCGATTCCGCAGCAGAGTAAACAGTGTTCACATGACATGAAGCGAAGTCTGAAAGCCGTCCGGTTTTCAGGCTTCGCTTTTTTGGTGATTCGAACCAATTATCGCTTTTTCATTCCTCATGAAGAGTGCCCGTTTTTATTTTCTGTTTTTCCCATCCTTCCCTGCCCAAAATCCTCTTTTTTATCGTTTGGGAAATCCTTGCCGATGTAACGTGATGACATACGATGACACGTGTCGTAAGATTTGTAAATCAATGAATTAAACGCTATATATTCGCTGTCGAAATGATTTTTTGTCTCACCAATTAAAATTTTCGACACATGAAAAAAAGATTCTTTTCGGCAGCTTTCATGCTGCTTGCGACAGTCGGGGCTTTCGCCCAGGGTAACGGTATCGGCGGCATTACGGAAGCCACCAACATGGTCACTTCGTATTTCGACCCCGGCACCAAGTTGATTTACGCCATCGGAGCCGTCGTCGGCCTGATCGGGGGCGTGAAGGTCTATTCCAAGTTCTCGTCGGGCGACCCTGACACCTCGAAGACCGCCGCCAGCTGGTTCGGCGCATGTATCTTCCTTATCGTGGCTGCCACCATCTTACGCTCATTCTTCCTGTAACATGGCGAAGTATCCTGTCAACAAGGGGATAGGCCGCAGCCCGGAGTTCAAAGGGCTCAAGAGCCAGTACCTGTTCATCTTCGCGGGCGGGCTGCTCGCCCTGTTCGTGGTGTTCGTCATCATGTACATGGTGGGTATCGACCAGTGGATCTGCATCGGTTTCGGTGTCGTTTCCGCTTCGGTGCTTGTCTGGGCAACATTCCGAATGAATGCGAAGTACGGCGAATGGGGGCTTATGAAACTCCACGCGCTGCGCAGCCATCCCCGCTACATTATCAACCGGAGGAAGTTCCTTCGGTTGATTTCTCCAACCTCAAAAAAAGGAAAAGTATGAGAAACGTAATGAAAACAGCGACGCTGGAAAGCAAATTTCCGTTGCTCTCGGTAGAGCACGGGTGTATCGTCAGCAAGGATGCGGACATTACCGTGGCCTATAAGGTGGAACTGCCCGAACTTTTCACGCTCACAAAGGCGGAATACGAGTCTGTCCATTCGACATGGGCGAAAGCGGTCAAGGTGCTGCCGAACTACAGCATCGTGCACAAGCAGGACTTCTTCATCGAGGAAAGCTACCGTCCCGACATTTGCAAGGACGACCTGAGTTTTCTCAGCCGCAGTTTCGAGCGGCATTTCAACGAACGTCCGTATTTGCAGCACACTTGTTACCTGTTCCTGACCAAGACGACCAAGGAGCGTAGTCGCACTACCAGCAGCTTCAACGCCCTCACGCGGAATTTCATCATCCCGAAGGAAATGACGGACAGGGAGACCGTCACCCGTTTCATGGAGAGTTGTGAGCAGTTCGAGCGTATCGTCAACGACAGCGGCCTCCTTCGCATGACACGTCTGACGGATGAGGAAATCACGGGAACGGACACCTCTGCGGGAATCATCGAGAAATACTTCTCGCTCTCGCAGGAGGACACCGCCTGCTTGCAGGACCTGTCACTCGGTGCCGGGGAGATGAAGATAGGCGACAACTACCTCTGCCTGCACACCCTTTCCGACCCGGAGGACCTGCCCTCAAACGTGGCTACCGATTGCCGCTACGAACGGTTGTCCACCGACCGGAGCGACTGCCGCCTCTCCTTCGCCGCGCCGATAGGCATCCTACTCACATGCAACCATGTCGTGAACCAGTACCTCTTCATCGACGATTCGGCGGAGAGCCTGCGCAAGTTCGAGCAGACCGCGAGGAACATGCACTCGCTTTCCCGTTACAGCCGTTCCAACCAGATCAACCGCGAATGGATCGAGGAATACCTGAACGAGGCGCACAGCAAGGGGCTGACTTCTATCCGGGCACACTGCAACGTCATGGCATGGAGCGACGACCGGGAGAAACTCAAACGCATCAAGAACGATGTCGGCAGCCAGCTGGCACTCATGGAGGCGAAGCCGCGCCACAACACGGTAGATGTCCCGACGCTGTTCTGGGCGGCGATACCCGGCAATGCCGGTGATTTCCCATTCGAGGAGAGTTTCCACACCTTCATCGAGCAGGCGTTGTGCCTGTTCATCGGGGAAACGTCCTACAAGGATTCGCTATCGCCGTTCGGCATCCGCATGGTGGACCGGCTGACGGGCAAGCCCGTTCATCTGGATATTTCCGACCTACCGATGAAGAACGGTACAATCACGAACAGGAATAAATTTATACTCGGACCATCCGGCTCAGGCAAGTCTTTCTTCACCAACCACATGGTGCGCCAATATTATGAACAAGGGACCCACGTGCTTTTGGTGGATACCGGAAATTCCTATCAGGGACTGTGCAACCTTATCCATGCGCGGACACACGGTGAGGACGGCATCTACTTTACCTACAAGGAGGATGACCCGATAACCTTCAACCCTTTCTACGTGGAGGACGGTGTGTTCGACATTGAGAAGAAGGAATCCATCAAGACGCTTATCCTCACTTTGTGGAAACGTGACGATGAACCGCCCACGAGAGCTGAAGAGGTGGCGCTTTCCAATGCAGTGAACCTCTTTTTAGCGAACATCCGCAACGACAGGGACAACAGACCTTCCTTCAATACCTTCTACGAGTTCATCCGTGACGAGTACCAGGACATTCTGAAGGAGAAGCGCACCCGCGAGAAGGATTTCGATGTATTCAACTTCCTGAACGTGCTTGAACCTTACTACCGGGGCGGCGAGTATGACTACCTTCTGAACAGCGACAAGCAGCTTGATTTACTCGGTAAACGCTTCATTGTCTTTGAGTTGGACAATATCAAGGACAACAAGGTACTGTTCCCGATTGTGACCATCATCATCATGGAAACCTTCATCAACAAGATGAGGAAGTTGAAAGGTGTCCGTAAGATGATATTGCTGGAAGAAGCCTGGAAAGCCATCAGCAAGGAGGGCATGGCGGAATATCTGAAGTATCTCTTTAAGACCGTCAGAAAGTTCTTCGGCGAGGCCGTTGTCGTAACTCAGGAGGTCGAGGACATCATCTCATCGCCGATTGTGAAGGGTACCATCATCAACAACAGCGACTGCAAGATTCTCCTTGACCAAAGGAAATATGTCAACAAGTTCGATGAGATACAGGCGTTGCTCGGTCTGACCGACAAGGAACGTGCGCAGATCCTTTCCATCAACATGGCGAACAATCCTTCCAGAAAATATAAGGAGGTCTGGATTGGTCTGGGCGGTACACAGTCGGCGGTATATGCCACCGAGGTATCGCTTGAAGAATATGTGTGCTACACAACCGAGGAAACGGAAAAATTGGAACTGTTCCGTCTTTCCGAAAAGTTGGGCGGCAATATCGAACTTGCCATCAAGCAGTTGGCGGAGAGCAAGCGAGAAATGAAAACAATAATATAAACAATTTAAAATCAATAGCTATGTATAGTGATTTGGAATCAGACCAACGGAAACGCGAGGAGATCATTACCGTCCTTTACGATTCCTTGATGATTGGCTGGGACATTCCGAAAGGCATCCGTGATTATTTCGGATTCACAGAGGATTACCGGCTGTTCCACCAGCTTGAAGATATGGACGACAATGAATACAAACAGAAAAGACAGACAGGAGAAATACCTGACTGTCTGGAAGTCAATGCCAGGCTGACACACCGTGCAGAAGAGCTTCTTGAGAAGCTTTGCCCCCATCCACCTGTGGACTATCTTGAAAAACTGAACGAGGAGTTGGAATATTTGGGATGGATTGCAGCTTCACCGGATACAGTTCACGACATTATCCACATCAGTCCGGCATTTCTCGTCAAGTACGGCATAGACAAAAATGCCTCTGCCACGGAACGCTCCTGTCAGGCGGAGAAAGCATATCGGGAACTGGATGCCAGGTTTGTGAAGATGACAGGACGCGAACCGTATGCCAATGAGTTTTTCGCTTCCCTCAGACAAGGGAAGGAAAAGACGCCGGAGGCGAAACGTCCGAAACAGGTACACAAGCCTATCCTCCGCAACCCGCCGTCCAAGGGGCGGAAAATGGGACTTTGAATTTCAACAGAATTTTATTCACCAATTAAAACAGTTACATCATGAAAAAGAAAATCCTCATGCTGTGTATGGGCTGTTTCTTCATCAGCCTTACAGCGAAAGCGCAATGGGTCGTGAGCGATCCCGGCAATCTTGCCCAGGGTATCATCAATGCCGCCAAGAATATCGTTCACACATCTTCCACCGCGAGCAATATGCTCAACAATTTTCAGGAGACCGTGAAGATTTACAAGCAAGGCAAAGAGTATTACGACGGGCTTCGCAAGATCAAGAACCTTGTCCGTGACGCGCGTAAGGTGCAGCAGACCATCCTCATGGTCGGTGACATCACGGACATCTATGTGAACAGTTTCGAGCGTATGCTCAGCGACCCTTATTTCACGCCGGAAGAGCTGAGTGCCATCGCGATCGGTTACACGAAGCTGCTGGAAGAGAGTGCACACCTGCTGAACGACCTGAAAACGGTGGTCAACGAGAACGGACTTTCGATGAACGACAAGGAGCGGATGGATATCATCGACCGCTGCTACACCGATATGCTGCAATATCGCAGCCTGGTGCAATATTACACCAACAAGAACATCGGCGTTTCCTACCTGCGTGCCAAGAAACGGAACGACCTGGACCGTGTGATGGCCCTTTACGGCTCACCGAATGAACGTTACTGGTAATTCCTAATCCGATTCGCTTATGGTATTGTTGGCAATAAATTTCGACAACCTGCATCAGATCCTGCAAAACCTCTACACGGATATGATGCCGCTTTGCTCGCATATGACGGGTGTGGCGAAAGGACTCGCGGGGCTTGGTGCCCTGTTCTATGTGGCCTACCGGGTATGGCAGTCTCTGGCAAGGGCGGAGCCCGTGGATGTCTTTCCCCTTCTCCGTCCGTTTGCGTTGGGGTTATGTATCATGTTTTTCCCGACCATCGTGCTGGGCACGCTGAACAGTGTCATGTCGCCTATCGTGAAAGGTACACATTCAATACTGGAGGCACAGACCTTCGACATGAACGAGTACCGGGCGCAGAAGGACAGGCTGGAGTTCGAGGCGATGAAGCGCAATCCCGAGACGGCCTATCTGGTCGACAAGGAGTCCTTCGACAACAAACTGGACGAACTGGGGGTGATGGACGCGATAGAGGCCTGCGGGATGTATGTGGACCGGGCAATGTATAACATGAAGAAGGCGGTTCAGAATTTCTTCCGCGAACTCCTGGAACTCATGTTCAACGCGGCCGCCCTTGTCATCGACACACTGCGGACGTTCTTCCTGATCGTGCTTTCGATACTGGGACCGATTTCGTTCGCCCTGTCCTGCTGGGACGGTTTCCAGGCCTCGCTCAGCCAATGGTTCGTCCGTTATATCAGCATTTACCTGTGGCTTCCGGTGAGTGACCTCTTCAGCAGTGTGCTGGCACGGATACAGGTGTTGATGCTCCGGCAGGACATCGAACAGCTTTCCGACCCGAACTTCATCCCGGACGGCTCCAACGGGGTTTACATCACTTTTCTGATTATCGGTATCATCGGGTATTTCACCATCCCGACAGTGGCCAACTGGATTATCCAGGCAGGAGGCGGTGCAGGCAATTACGGCAAGAACGTGACCCAGACGGCATCCAAGACCGGTTCCGTGGTGGCAGGAGCCGGCGGTGCGGCGGTAGGCAACATCGCAGGAAGGCTTATCAAATAGTAATAACCATCTTAAAACGACATTGGAATGGAATTCAAATCATTAAAGAACATCGAGACCAGTTTCAGGCATTTGCGCCTGTTCGGTATCGTCTATCTCTGCGCGTGTACCCTGCTTGTGGGATATTCGGTGTGGAAGGCATACGGCTTTGCCGAGGCGCAGAGGCAGAAAATCTATGTGCTGGACGAGGGGAAGTCGCTCATGCTCGCCCTCTCGCAGGACCTGGAGCAGAACCGTCCCGTGGAGGCGAGGGAGCATGTCAGACGCTTCCATGAGCTATTTTTTTCGCTGGCTCCTGACAAGAGTGCGATTGAGGGCAATATCCAGCGTGCCATGTTCCTGAGCGACCGCTCTGCCTATGCCCATTACCGGGATCTGGCGGAACAGGGCTACTACAACCGGATCATCTCCGGCAACATGAGCCAGCGCATCGGGATTGACAGCGTGAAATGCGACTTCAACAGCTACCCGTATGAGGTAGTGACGTATGCCCGCCTTTCCATCATCCGGGAGAAGAGCGTGACGGAGCGCAGCCTCGTCACGCGGGGCAGGCTGCTCAATTCCACCCGCAGCGACAACAATCCGCACGGCTTCATCCTCGAAGCCTTCCGTGTGGTGGAAAACAGGGACATCAGAGTATATGACCGTTAAATTTTGAATGTATGAAAAAGATGCTTGTAAAAATCAGGGACTTGGCCGAAGAAAAACTGCGCGGTGTCTGCGCCGGGTTGAATCCTGAAAAGAGAGTGATAACCATCGTCGTGCTGACCGTCCTGTTCGCGCTTGGGAATTTCTACATGATTTTCCGCGCCATACACGACATTGGACGGGAGGATGCCAAACGTGAGGTCATCGAGATAACCCCGCTGGATATCCCGGACTTTATTCAGGCGGACACCCTTACGGACAGTAAAATCCGCGAGATGGAAGAGTTTTTTAACCAGTTCAACAAAGAAGACAATGAGTAACGATGCAAACAAATTGAGACAGAGGCAGGAAATCAGGAAATACCTGGTCTTTGCCGGAATGTTCCTCCTGTTTGTCGGCTGCATGTGGCTGATTTTCGCGCCGTCCAAGGAGGAACGGCAGAGGGAGGAAAGGAATGCCGGTTTCAATTCCGAACTGCCCGACCCGAGAGGGGCAGGTATCGAGGCGGACAAGATTGCCGCCTACGAGCAGGCGGACATGAAACGCAGGCAGGAAGAGAAGATGCGCACGCTGGAGGATTTCTCCGCGCTTGCCGATGAAAACAGGCAGAATGAAACAAGCAGTCCTGTCGTGGAAATACCGCAGGAGCGGGAATCCGAAAGTGCATCATCCTATCGTGGCAGCGGAAACCGCAGGAATGGGGCCATATCTTCGTCCACATCCGCCTATAACGATATCAACGCCACGCTCGGCAGTTTCTATGAGGCACCGAGAGAAGACCCCGAAAAGGAGGCATTGAAAGCCGAGGTGGAGCAGTTGAAGCAGGCTGCCGCGGTACAGCAACCCGCACAGATGACCTACGAGGAGCAGGTAGCATTGCTGGAAAAATCTTACGAACTGGCCGCCAAATATACGCCGGGCAAGGATGGCGCAGGTACGGAAAAACGGGAAGAAACCGAACCTGCCGCCAACGGCAGGAAGGCAAGAGCCGTTCCCGTGGGACAGGTCTCCACACCGGTGGTGTCATCGCTTCCGCAACCCGTCAGTGATTCCGTACTGTTGGCACGGATGGCACAGACCGGACATGCTGGATTCCATACCGCCGTGGGAAAGACGGCTGACGGGCATACGAGGAATACCATCCGTGCCTGCGTGCATGGTGACCAGACCATAAGAAGCGGGCAGAGCGTTAGGTTAAGGCTTTTGGAACCGATGCGTGTCGGCAGGTATGTCCTTCCACGCAACTCCCTTGTCACGGGCGAGGGGCGCATACAGGGCGAAAGGCTCGGCATTGGAATCATACAGGTGGAGCACGACGGCATCATCATTCCCGTGGAGCTTGCCGTGTATGACAATGACGGACAGGAGGGCATCTTCATTCCCGGCTCGATGGAAGCGAATGCCGCCAAGGAGGTAGCGGCCAACTTGGGACAAAACCTCGGCACGAGCATATCCATCACCAACCAGTCAGCCGGAGACCAGCTGCTCTCCGAACTCGGCAGGGGTGCCATACAGGGAGTGTCGCAATACATATCCCGGAAGATGCGGGAGGAAAAAGTACACCTCAAATCCGGTTATACCCTGATGCTTTACCAGAACGATAATCAATAACCCATTAAAATTCACAAAGTATGAAAAAGATTTTTGTAATGTTTGCCCTCATGACGGGCGCAGTGAGTGCTTTTGCACAGAATGCAGCCGATTCTATATCGGCAGAAACAGGCAGAGTCACAATGACCAGGGAACTCTATCCCGGGCAGGAGGATGGCGACCTCTACCACGGTCTGACCCGGAAGCTCACCTTTGACAGGATGGTTCCCCCGTATGGGCTGGAAGTGACCTACGACAAGACCACGCACATCATCTTCCCCTCCGCCGTCCGCTATGTGGACCTCGGTTCCCCGAATCTTGTGGCGGGAAAGGCCGACGGTGCGGAGAATGTTATCCGCGTAAAGGCGGTGGTCAGGAATTTCCGTGACGAGACGAACATGTCGGTCATCACCGAAAGCGGCAGTTTCTACACGTTCAATGTCAAGTATGCAGACGAGCCGTTGTTGCTGAACATCGAGATGAAGGACTTCATCCATGACGGCAGCAAGGTGAACCGTCCGAACAACGCCCTTGACATCTACCTGAAGGAGCTGGGCAGTGAATCCCCCAAGCTCGTGCAACTGATCAACAAGAGTATCCACAAGGAGAACAAACGCCATGTCAAGCACATCGGCAGCAAGGCTTTCGGCATACAATATCTTTTGCGTGGAATTTATACCCACAACGGGTTACTCTATTTCCACACGCAGGTACGCAACCAGTCGAATGTGCCTTTCGAGGTGGATTTCGTGACGTTCAAGATTGTGGATAAGAAGGTAATGAAGCGTACAGCCATTCAGGAGCAGATTGTTTTCCCTCTCAGAGCCCATAACTATGCCACAGTGGTAGCGGGAAACAAGGACGAGCGTACCGTGTTCACCTTTGACAAGTTCACCATCCCTGCCGACAAGGTATTGGTCGTGGAACTGAACGAGAAAAGCGGCGGGCGTCACCAGTCGTTCACCGTGGAGAGCGAGGACATCGTGAGAGCCAAAGTGATCAACGAACTTAAAGTGAAGTAGCCATGCGTAAGGTCATCTGTATGTTAGTAGCGGTCGTGTCGCTTGCCCTGTTTTCAGGGCAGGCATACGCCCAACGCTATCTCCCCGGCATGAAAGCCGTGGAGTTGCGGGGTGGGTTTGCCGAAGGCTCGAAATCGCCCTTGAACCATTATGCGGGATTCGCGGTATCGGGATATACCCAAAAAGCCAACCGCTGGGTTGTCGGCGCGGAATACCTGCTGAAGAATTACGGGTACCGGAACGTGTCCGTTCCGCGCGCGCAATTCACCGCCGAGGGCGGTTATTACCTGAAATTCCTGTCCGACCCATCCAAGACACTTTTCCTTTCCATCGGCGGATCGGCTTTGGCCGGTTACGAAACCGTGAATTGGGGCAATAAGATGTTGTATGACGGCTCTAAGTTGCTCGCCAAGGATGCCTTTATCTATGGCGGGGCGATAACACTGGAGCTTGAAACCTATGTCACGGACCGTATCGTGCTGCTCGCCAGTGTCAGGGAACGTGCCCTGTGGGGAGGTTCATTATCCGTGTTCACTACGCAATTCGGGCTGGGCGTGAAATTTATCATCAATTAAAACATCACGGATTATGAATATAGAAGATATAAGGAAGATTCCCATTACGGATTTTCTGGCACGGATGGGACATGAGCCGACGGCCCGGAAAGGGAATGAATGGTGGTATTCCGCCCCTTATCGGGAAGAACGGACACCGTCGTTCAGGGTGAATATTCTAAAGAATGTGTGGCAGGACTTCGGCATCGGGCGTGGCGGGGATATATTCTCGCTTGCAGGAGAAATCATTGGCAGCGGTGATTTCAAGTCGCAGGCTAAATTCATTTCGGAATCATTGGGTGGTATTGTTCCGGAAATAGTTTTCCGTCCGAAAGAAAAATGTTTCGACACCACACCTGGTGAAGAGAATTGCTTCGTGAATGTACGCATAGAGCCATTGAACAACAAAATCCTGCTCAATTATCTGAAAGAGCGTGGCATTTGCAGCGATGTGGCATTGCCAAACTGTGAGGAAGTCAGATATACCTTGCATGGCAAGCGGTACTTCTCCATCGGATTCAGGAACATCAGCGGTGGGTATGAGTTGCGCAGCCGCCTGTTCAAGGGCAGTATGTCGCCGAAGGACATATCGCTCATCGACAACGGTTCGGACACCTGTAACATTTTCGAGGGGTTCATTGACTATCTCTCATGGATGGTGCTCGGCTTGGGATGCGGCGATGACTACCTCGTGCTGAACTCGGTGGCTTTATTGGAACGCTCGTATGATTTCCTTGACAAGTACGACCGGGTCAATTGTTACCTGGACCGTGACGAGGCGGGGCGAAGGACACTGGAAGCCCTCCGCAAACGCTACGGCAACAAGATAGAGGACTGTTCCTCCCTGTACAAGGGATTCAAGGATTTGAACGAATACCTGCAACATTGGGAAGGAATTATTGAACAATAGAAGCAACAACCATTAAAATGACAATGAACATGAAAAAAAGAAATAAACAAAACGCGTTTGCCACTATCTTTTCGGCAATGCTTGCGACTGTAGTGGCAATAGCCCTGGTATCCTGTGACAATGATTTGGATGTGCAGCAGGGATATCCCTTCACGGTGGAAACAATGCCCGTACCCAAACGTATCGTGAAAGGCGAGACCGTGGAAATACGGTGCGAACTCAAACGTGAGGGACGGTTCTCCGATGCACGGTACACCGTCCGCTATTTCCAGCCTGACGGCAAAGGCTCGCTCCGCATGGACGACGGGATGGTGTTGCTGCCCAACGACCGTTATCCGCTTGACAGGGAGGTGTTCCGGCTGTACTACACTTCCGAGTGCGAGGACCAACAGAGTATTGACATATATTTCGAGGACAACAGTGCCCCTGCACAATTATTCCTGCTTAGTTTTGATTTCAACAACGAGAAAAAGGATGACGCGGAAGATGATACGGGAGGAACCGGCAGAATTCCCCGAACCGGTGGGGAACTTGTGAAAAATCCTTTGGTGAACATTGAAACGGTTACGGTATGCGAGTGATTGTAGCGGCTATATGCCTGATTCTAACCTGTAACTGTCTGGTGGCTCATCCACGGGGAGGCGGTGGCTCGCCTCCCACTGCCACGGAAATCCCTGATTCGCTTTTCGAGCAGGCCATTGCCTGCATCAAGCGGTTCGAGGGTTGGCATGGAAACCATCTGCCCTATGTAGGTTGGGGTCACAAACTTTTGCCGGGAGAGACGTTCAGACCGGATATGAGCAAGGCACAGGCGGATTCCTTGCTGAGGGCAGATTTGAGGAAACTGTGCAGGATGTGCAGCCGTTTTGGAAAGGATGCCCTTTTAGTCGCCACCTTATCTTATAATGTGGGATATTTCCGTCTGGTCGGCTATGGCAAGATACCCAAGAGCAGGCTTATTCAAAAGCTGGAAGCCGGGGACAGGGACATTTACAACGAGTATGTCTCATTCCGGTGCTACAAGGGGAAAGTGGTACCGAGCATTGAACGGAGAAGGAAAGTGGAATACATGCTGCTTTTTAAAAAGTAAAAAAAAGAGGGAGAATCTTTCGGTGCCAGACCGCCAGGTTCTCCCTCTTTTGTGATTTCAATGGTATCCATCCATTCAGCCTACCGGTATAGCGTCCATGATTTCCACCTCTTCTGGCAGGCGTGACAACAAGAGCTCTGCCATCGCCCCGTTCTGCGGAATCAAAGCCGGAAAGTCCGTCTTACCGGGTTTGTATATCTCCGTAGCGACATTGTAGAGATCCCAGGCTGTAATCTGTCCCTTTGTCATGGCCAGTTTCAGCACCTCTTCCGTGAATACCGATATCTGTCCCTGATTCAAGGGATAGGTCTCCACGGTGGAGGAAAGGTTCTTGTCCGCGCTGTCGTGGGAAACACGCAATGCCGTCAACAATCCTATATACATATATATTTCTTCCAAAGGGATAACTCTGCGTTTCAATCTCTGTATCCGTTCGATGTCCTCGTTCATGTTCACCTCGAAGTTTGCCATCCAGCCATCCACGGTGTCGAACAACTCTTCTGTAGTCACCTTTTTCTTTCCATAATTACATACGCTTCTTTCCGGAGAAAGGATGCACTGGTTATGGCAGATTTTCACACAAGGGCCTATGGCCGCCTGTACCCCGTCCTGGTGGTAGGCTACGACAAGCGTGGTCGTCAGCTCGTCGGTTTCCCAGTCCTTGATGCGGATGGTGGTGAAGATACGGCGGAGTATATGCGCTTCCACCGCCTTTTCACCGTGGATTTGTTCCACTTGCGGGAGTATGCTCACGCCGGGTTGTGTCTTGTTCCGGTTCTGGGCGGCGAAGATTTCCTCCACCTCGTAGTCCAGGTTGTGCTTCTCGCAGATATCCATCATGCGTTGGATGACCTGGTAATGGTAGATGCCCTGTACCGGGTTGTTGTAGATGTCGTTCTCCTTGTAGGTACGCTGCAATGTATCGAAGTCCATCACTTCGATTCCGTTCTGCTGGAAATCAAACTGCTGTTGTCTTTCCAATACTGCCAGATTTGCCATAATCTTGAAGTTTATTAAGTTAATACTATGTTGATGTTACTTTTCCTTTTGTTCCGGTCAGGTATGTATCTGCCATCCGTGGAACGGTTCCAGTGTGACGGCAAAAGACCTGTCCGGTATTCCGTGATAAAGCAGGCCTCCCACGATGCCGGTTCTTCCATCGGGATAGCGTTGCGTGAAGCCGAACGAATACGGGGCATGGTCGTAGTAGAGCGATATTTCATTGGGATGGTCGGGATTCTTCTCCCAGCTTTCCAGCCTGTCCAGGCACTTCTGGAATGAGGTGTCACCGATGGACTCGGCATAGCGTTTTACATTCTCGAAATGTTCTTCATTCAGGATTTTCATGATTTTTACTTTTTATCTGTTAAACACGTCCGGCTCCGGGAGCCGGTATTTTTATTTCTCGCCTGCCAGACTGTCCCGTGCCCGTATCCGGCAAGGTTTGGCGAAAGAAAATACCGCAGCCGCAGCGAGGATGATTTTCTTTCAGCCAACCCCGCAGGGGCCTGACCTTGCAGGATACACAGGGCACGGGGCTACCTTTGCAGGGTGGGAAATAAAATAATAGCCCCGTTGTTGCTTGTTCTGTCAGGTTCTATTCAATTTTTGCATGAATTCCACCTCAGAATCAGAACGGATTTTATGCTCCAATGCCGTGTATTTTTCTTTTTTCATCCGCAGTTTTTCACGGAACCGTACCAACTGCTCATCCGTGTTTTCATTAAAGAACAGGTTGTTTGTACGCTGGTACTGGAGATACTCACGTTCTTTCCGTTCAGCGATGGAGATTTGGGCTTTGGCGGCTGAAAGCCTTGACAGTGAGGAGTTGAAATCGATACGTAGTCCGGTGCGCCTGTCATAATAGCTGTAATAGGTACTGATTTGTCTTTTGGGGTACAGGCATTGTAACCTGGCTTCACGCCAGCGGACTACCCAACGGTAACGCTCGTGCAGTTCCCTCGGGAGGTCATAAGAATGAAGCCGGACAGGGTTGCCGGCATCATCCTTGCATTCGATGGAAATGAATACCCAGCGTTCAATCCGCAGTTCACGCTCGGCACGTGCCAGTTCCCTGGCATATTCCATCCAATCATCCATTCGTTCCTGTGCCATGTCGGGGTGGTTAGCTTTCGGTTACCGGCTCCAGAAAGACCAGGTAGGCGGCAACAGCCTTGTGACAACCGGAAAAATCGGGTGTACGGCAGCCACGTTTCTTATAGAAGCGGATATTCCCGGATTTATCCAACCCGCACACATGACGGTTCAATGTCCCTTTGGTCCGTATATGGATTTCAAAGCCGTCCCGTTTGGTTATTTCAAGGAACATATTTGCCGGGATGTATTCCCCGTTCAGAAACTTTTGTTTCTCCTCGTCAAGTTCCTGTTGCCACTTCGCTTCCTCCAGCCTGCGTTTCTCCTCTTCCTGTTCTTTTTGCTCCTGCCGTCTTTGTTCCTGTTTCTTCCGGTACGCTTCACGGGCTTGCAGCAAAGGAACTGTGTCAAGTCCGAGTTCTTCAAAAACACGGATCGACAAAAGGGAGACATGGTTCCCGTTTTCCGCATCCTGAAGCATATTCGCGATCCAGTTTTTGCAATACTTGACAAGTCTTTCTTTTTGTTCCTCCCTTCCAAGCATTTCCCTGGAATACTGTCCGCAAGAGAAATAGATGTTTTCAACCTTGCAGACCACATGGAAATAATCATAGTTTTCATTCCCGTATTCGTTCTTGTCCGATAACGAGAGATAGATGTTTTCCGCATACGCTTCCAGTTCCATGTACGGAGCCACGACGGTATTTCCGTCAAACTTGTATTTCAATACTTTCGCTTTCATGATTCATTCTTGTTTTGACATTTCGAGTTGTCTCAGTTGGTTTGTATTCGCCTTGCCTGCCATGCCTGATGTGCAATAATGACCTCTTCGCGTTCTTGTTCCAGCAAAGTCTCCGTCTCCGGGGTATATCCGAGGAATTGGATGTATCCGCCATTATACCCTGTGAGTCTGCACCGCATTCCGGCCTGTTCTAATTTGTCAATCCGCTTTTGCGCGGTTTTGGCACTTGAATACTCTTTCGGCCAGAAATAATGCTCGCCTTGTGAGCCGTAATGGTCTTCCCCGAGTATCATCTCGCCGATATGCCTCCTGTGTTCGATGAAACCGAACCGTGCCGTACCCAATGCCTGCCGCAGGGCCTTGTGCGCCGTACCTTCGGGGTGCTTGAACACTTCCTGCTTCTCCTTTCCCTTGCAGGCGAGTTTCGGCAATTCCACCTTGTAAGGTTTCCGGTAGCTGCCTATGCCCAATGTCAGGTAGAAATTGGTGTGGAAATAGTCCGTCATGGCATTGCTGTCATCGAAGTTGTACGACATGACAAAGTCGCAGACATTCATCATCACCTCCTTCGCACGGTCTGTAAGGTCAGGATTCCACTCTATGTTGTAGTGGTTGATGGTGTCCTGCACCTTGCCGGATTCCTTGGTGAACGCCTCGAAGTCCGCGCTCATCAGCTTGATGTAAATGGAATTGTAATTCTCCCGTCTGACGGAGAACCTGTATCTGGGATAGGTTTCCTTGAGCCAGGTCCGCACCAGTTCCACAATCTCGGGAGCGTGCTGCCCCTTATAATTACGGCCTTTCCACCGGTATTCGTTATATACATACTCGGTATATTCCTTTGCCGTGGCCCCGGAATAGTCATATTCGTAGCCGGTGGAATTGGCGGACACCGCTGTAGAGTTCTTCCATATCTCGAAAAGTTTCTCAAACTCGATGTTCACCTGTTGCATGGCGGCAGTGTTACCACCCTTGTCCGGGTGGTGCTGCAATGCCAAGCGGCGATACTCCTTCTTTAAGTCCGCCAGACTGTGTATGTTCTGAAAATAAGTCATAACCGTAAGTTTTTATGCCCCTGCAAGGCGATTGATAAAATATTCCTGATAGTCGAGGTCAAGGCCGAGATTGCTGCAAGCGAGTTCAATGTCGCCTTCCCTCAAATCGTCCAGTTCCTGTAACTCACACAAATGTTGAAGTTCGGAATCCAGATACTCCTGTGCTTCTGTCTTGTCGCAACCGCATGAGTTGCAGATCAAGAAGATGATGTTTTCTTCCATGTCATTCATTGTTGGAATTATATTTGTTATAGAGGTCTCGTTTCCCGTCATAATCCAGACTGTCCCACCATTTTTTGACAGCATCGGCAAATGCCTGTGACCCGTTTCCAGGAAAATGGTCAGTTTCTTTCAGTCCTGTGATATTTTCCAGCGTACCGAAGTCTGTGCAGGTCCACCAAACCTGCATTTTCTGCTTGAATTCTTCCAGCGAACAGAAGTTGACATTCTCCTTACATTCTTCACACCACTTGCCGTCACGGTCATGCGCCGTATCGCAGACGAACATTTCCGTATTCGCATCTATCCAGGCCTGTATCTCCACTTGCCTTGAACCGCATTCTTCGCATACCAGAACTTTAGAATCATCCGGCTCTTTTCTAAAAGCCTTGCCGTCATAAAGCGATACGGCACGCTCCACCAATAGTTTTTGGTTATTTTCTGACAATTCAGAGTAGAACCGTTCCGCCGCACCATAGATGGACTTTTCTGCTTGTGCGTTCCATTTTTCCCAGAAATGCCTGCACATTCCTCCAAACACGATTTTACATTCTTCTTTGCTCCATGCGTTCCACATATAGTAGAAGAAGCTGGAGACTGCATTTTCTGCGTGGTATTTCATGATTTTTCAGTTTCAGGTTCAACATATTCTTCGCCTTCCAATTGCCTCCATACGGCATCATACATTTCGTGGAGCCAGTCGATGTTCCTCGTTCCGAGTTCAAACGGACTATGACATTCCACTTCGTCACCGCTTTCTTTCTCCTCGGCAAAAACGGTCAGGCTGTTTTCCGTTACCCGAAGTTCTGTTACCATACATTCATACGGATCACCGTTTTTATTGAACCATATCACCCAGACCGGATCGTATCCATCATCTTCAGGGAACCGTATCTCGGTCATGCAGTGTGCTTGAAGCAATTGTCGTATCGCTTCAATGATATCCGCTCGTAATTCCTCGATTCTCCCGCTAAAATCAATGGATGCCGAAGTCCCTTTCCCGTTTCGTTGAGCCACGGAAAGAATCTGCGTGTCAGGGTGAACCCCGAAATTCCAGTCTACATCTTCATCATCGAGAGTCGTGTGGATATTGCCGCCCAGAACCAGCCCACAGTCCTCAGACACCATTTGTCTTGCTTCATCGTGGTCTTCAGCCACTACCGTGTAAGTGCCCTCGAAGGCATACCTTACTCTTACATCATACTTTGCCATAATTCTTATGATTTGATTGTTTGTAATTGATTTAACATTAAGAGACTATGCTGACCGTGTTGTTGAAAAACGAATCGTCCACGCCATACACATGCTGTATGGAACAGTCATACTTGGATCGTTCATCGTCCAGACGAAACCGGAAGCCGTTACAGCCTTTGACCTCCAGCTTGAGCTTCACATCCTGTTTCAGTTCCATTTCAAGAAGACTTCCGCCGCCATACGTGGAACTGAACAGCCCGCAACAGTTCCCTTTGGGGATAATGACCTCTTTCAGCGAGAAGTCTGCATCATACAACTTTTTCAGACTTACCTTTCCGATATAGGTCAGCAGGTTCGCACCGCAACAGGAATTGATAAGTTCCTCGTAGAATTGCTCGTATGAGACCTGTTCTTTCCCGTTCCTGCTTTTCCGGTTCGGGAAACGCCCGTAAACTTTGTAGCCGTGGCTCGTCAGCAGTTTCTTCACTTGTGCCGGATTGAGGTTCAGGCAGTCTACCATGTCCCCGAAATAGGATTCCTCGTAACTGTAACCGCCCTGCGATTCAAACCAGTTGGAGTTGATGCAGTCGTAGTCGGAAAGCATCTCCACCCGGATGGGAATGTCATCCGTATGCCTTATCAGGTCTTTCACTACGTCCGAATCGTTCCTGCTGTAAATCTCGTCCCGGATTGCATCCTCATGTTCATCAAAAAAGGCATCCACCACCTCCTCGTCAAAGTCATTGAACACAAAGCATTCTTTTTTCAGTTTGTCTATGATTTCTCGGACCGCCATCCACTCCGCATCGCCATACCATTCATCCACTTTTTCCCACAGGCAATCGCAATTCCGCCTGTCCAGACATTTCCGGATGATGTCCAGGTGGTTGTCGAGGTTGTCGTTATAATCCGTCCATACCAGCGTGTAGGATGGTTCCATGAGGGATTTCACGAAATCCAACGTAAGCGTTCTCTGTTCTTCCATTTGTCTTTACCTGTGTACGGCAGGGTTCTGTTTCCCGTACATACCGTTATAAATGACATAAGCGACCTTCCGGCCGCCTCCGTATTACTATTACCCATACAGTTCTTTCACTATCTCGTCATACCTTTCCTTTACCATCTCCGTCTTACGGTTGAAGTGAAAATGTGCGGTGTACCTGTAACCGGTACTTGGCTCTCCGCCGCATTGTCGTATTGCCGTGTCAATATCCCAGTCAATATCACCAATGCCGAGTGATATGCTTGTGCCTTGCAACAGACAACGGGCAAGCCGGAGCGCGGAATCCTTCTTGTTTTCCTTGCGAAGCCTGTCGAAAGCCATCATTGCAATTTGCCGGTTTGAAATCTTCAACTCTTCCATATATTCATCTGTTTGGGTCAGACAATCCCGGCCAGTTGTTTGAACCGCGCTACGATCTCACTGCACTTGCTTTCGGCAAGCCCTTCATGTTTTCGGCAAATGGCACAATATTCCTTCCAGGGCCTGCCTTCAAGCTCGTGTTCGTATGATGACATGACCAGTTCCGGATATTCTTCAAAAAGGGTATTGAACTCTTTTCTCCATTTGCGTCCCTGCCACGAACCGTCTGCCACCAATTTTATGAATTCAAACATCTGTTTGTCCGTTTTTACATCCATTGCATAAAAATGGTCTGTTTTCGGCCATACGTTGTTGGAATGCTGCCAAGTCTCAATCTGCTTGGTTTGGGCATTGTATACCATTTTTGTAATTATCTGGTAACTCATGTTGATATATATGTTTTCAGTTCATTACCATATTGTCCCTTTTCCTGTCGCGGCTTGCCAGCATACCGAAATGGATGCTGAATATGCGCTGTCCGAAACAGACGGGCGAATTGTATTCCATGCGCTGCCACAGCGTGAAATGGTCGTTTGCGTAAGACCATCGGAAATGTCCCGACAACGAGCCGAAGGTGGGATTGACGTTTCTTCCGATAAGCATCCGGTTCACGTCCACGATATTGTTGGAGGTCAGGATGATGTTCAGGATTTCCACGAAAGCCATCTGCGTGAAACTGTCTGTCGGTAAGACCGGTCCGAGAAAATTGATGTTCATAAGCGTTTGTCTTTTAATCGTAATTGTCATCGAATACTTCAAAACGAGGGAAACAGTTATCGAAATAGTTGCCTGATATGCCCGGATAATACAGCAGGCTGTCATCCCCGCTGTCCGGGCAGGAGTCATCGTCGATATAGGTCGTGTTCCCGAACAATTCCAGGTAATGCGCTACCAGCAGGTGCGGGTCTTCCGTACTGATATCGTGTCCGTAACGGTCGCACCAGTCGAAGAAAAAATCCTTGTCGGGTTCCTCCAGCTGCTCCATAGCCTCCCTTATATCAAAGAAGTTGGGACAAAGCCATTCCCTGTTGATAAGCAGGTCCGGGATTTCCTCCCATTTCGTGTACCTGTACTCCGGTGTTTCCTCTTCGGGAAACAATTCGGAGCAGGTGCATAGGAATTCTCCCATGTCGCCGAAATCGGACATACGCAGCAGGCTGTCCCTTTCCTGCCGGATGTCGATGAGATGCTGCGTGGTCACTGCCACTTCTGCCTGATTCAAATCCATAATCTTTTTCATTACAGTTGTTGATGCGGAACCGGGGATTTTATTCCACAGGCTCCAAAAGGTCCGTGCCCCGGCTGTGCAGGGTTTTTCGGGGAAATACCGGAGCCTCCGGCGAGGATGATTTTCCCGAAAACCGCTTGCGGCGTGACCTTGCCCAGCCGGTAAAGGCGCGGAGTTACCTTTGCCTGTGGAATGGAATCTGCGGTTATTCATGTTTTTTCATTTTTAGCCGGTTATGCGCTGGCTTCCCCAGCTGATATGTATCTTGCCCTCCCTGTCACGTTCCCTGACCAGCAGGCTCTCGATGACGGACATGGTGACGTCAAACTCCTCGAAGATGTCTGACTGTTCTTTCACCTCACCACTTTTGATGAACTCGTTCAGCCGCTCCTTGGTAAGTACCAGTGCCATCAGGTTCTGCTCCACGGAATCCTTGTAGGTGACATAATGTACGTCCTTCAGTTCTTTGGAATCAAGACGTATGAAGCGGAAGTAGAACTGCTCCATCTTCGGGATATTCCATTGGAGCGATTCCAGAATCACATCGTTGCAGGTCGGGATGTTCACCGAACTGCTCAGACTCTGCTGTGTGCAGACCAGTATGCCGTTGACGGTGGAATCGAACTCAGTCACGATGCTCTGCCGTTTCTTGAAGGCCACGTCGCCTTTGACCACAAACACCGGACGGTCCGGAAAGCATTCGCGGAGATGATTCTCGTAAAGGTCGAACGCCGCTATGGAGGTACAGCCGACAGCCACCTTGCCGGGAATCTTCAGTATCAGTTTCTCGATATATCTTGTCTTGTTCGGAATCCCGTCGCCGAAATAGCCATCTATCAGGTGCGGGACGGAGCACGCCTTGATGAGCAGCTTGATCTGTCGCATGAGCCTAAGCCCGGCATCCTTCTTCGCGTCTCCTGTACTGTTGTAATACAGCTCGCAAATGCGGCAGAATTCCTCGATAATGACGCGGTAAACCTCGTGCTCGCCTTCAGCCGGGCTGACCGTATGGGTACGTATCTTGTACTTCTCGCCTGCGAAGTCCCTGAACTTGCGGGTGATGATGGTCTTTCCGATAAGCTCCGCCAGTTCCTCCTTGTTGTACACGTCCTGGTTCTGCTTCTCTATGCCGAATACGGTGGATTTTCCGGGGCAATGACAGGAACGGAAAAGCACATGGCCTCTGAAAGCCGGGAACGGCTCTCCGTAATGCCGGTTGCTTTCTTCCTCTATCTCCTTGTCTCTGTTCTCGTGGTATATCCGGTCGCACCAGCAGACCATGTTGACGGAATTGTTGTACAGCAGTTCAAATTGGCTGTACAGTTCCGCGATGTTGTTCCGCGTGGTGGTTCCCGTGTCGAGTATCTTGTATTTGAGACGGCGGAAAATACTCAAGACAAGCCTTGTCCGTTGTGAAGACGGGTTGGTTATCTCATCGGATTCATCGAAAACAAGACAGAGTTTCCCGGATGTACGTCTGACAAATTGTGACAGCCCACGCTTCAGTTTGGAGAGCATAGAGGTGGAAAGGATAAGGAACACATCTTCCGGTACTGTTTCCAAATCGGCATTACTTCTGACTATACGGAATTTCTCCCGGTTGATTGTCAGAAACGGTATCCAAGTCATATTGGTGGCTATGGCTGGAGCCAGAATGACGGCATTGCGTACCTTATGGAACTTGAGCAGGTATTTGGCGCGGTGATAGACGGCGGCTGTCTTGCCGGAGCCTTGCTGCCAGTTCAGCAAAGCGTAGCGTTTCTGCAAGACAAGGTTCAGGTCGTGTTTTTGAAGTAATGTAAACTCGCATACCTCTCCGTCTTTGTTTCTGAAAGTGGTGCGGTCGAGGTATTCTTGCAGAAATGGGACTGGTTGCATATCTGCAAACTGCCGGTTCTGGATTTCGTATTGCCTGCGTTTCTTGCGTATCAGTTTTTCCGCCGCACGAATCTGACGCATATTCTTTTCTGTCAGCAGTTCTGGCATGGGCAGTTCTGCTCGTTCCAGTACAAGATCGTTGATGCTTGCCACCTTGTGCGAAACCTTGTCTAATAATCGTGGGGCATATTGCTTCAATTTGAAGCCGTATGAGGTCTTCACCAGGGCCACTTCCTTGCGTGGAACGATATTCTGCGAGGTGATATACCTGCGGATGATACCGAGGACTTTGGTCGTGGTCAGCTTGTTCTTCTCCCATTGGTTTACCTGTTCCCGGGTGGCATTTTCCGGTGGTTTCTGGTTACGGAATTTCGTGACCAGTGCCTCTGCCTTGTCGATATGCCTGTTCAGCTTGGCGTGAGCTTTCAGCTCGTACATGTACTTGGCGAGTTTGTACTCGAACACCTCCAGCTCCTCCTTGTCAATCCGGTTGGTCTCCCGCATCAGGTCGAAGCGTATTTTGTGTTTCATCAGCCTTGCCTCGCGGATGCGCTCTTTCAACTCGGCCATGGAGATGAACTCTTCCGCATTGTAGGCCTGCATCTCGATATGCAGCGACTTGCGCAGGAATACCATCACCTTCGTGTTGAAGTTATGGACTCCGGTGGATGCGAAAGCATTGGGGTTCAACTTTATCTGACCGATGAATGAGAAGCGGCTGTTGATGCCCGTTATGCGCGTCTTCTCCCAAAACTCGCTCTGCATGAACGAGCTGGGAACAATGACCATCAGGATGCCTGCCGGGTTGAGCACATCGTAGGCTTTGTCCAGATAGTATTCCTGTGACAGCCTGTAGTCGAACTTCAGATTGAAAGGCGGATTGCCGATAATGGCGTCAAAGCGTTGTTCTGGGTAATACTGCCGGATATCGCACTTTTCGATATGGGCATCCGGGTAGAGATACCTGGCAACGGCCACCGCCTTTCCGTCTATGTCGAAACCGTAGGCATTATGAAGGTTCGGCAGATGGTTGAAGAAATTACCCATGCCGCAACACATATCAAGAATCATTTCTGACGAAACCGGACATAGCATATCCACCATATCCCGGCACACTTCATGCGGAGTGAAAAACTGTCCCATCTCAAACTCCTTCTTGGCCTCCGTGTACTCGTTGTAATTGGCAAAGTCGGACTGTTTCAGGTTGTGCAGCCCGCCGATGCCGGTATAGCAGTTGTAGATGCTTTCTGCCGGAATAAGGTCCTTGCCGGAGTCTATGGCGAAAAGAATCTTTTCGTTGACCTCGGCCCGCCTGTCCTGTGGTATCTGTTGGGGTATGATGGCGTACATATCTTTAATCGTTTACGGTTGGAAATGAAGACACCCCGCAAGAGTTGCCTTACAGGGTGCTGTGGGATTCTTCTCATGGTCAGTTCTCCGGTAATGTGATTTCATCCAATCGGAGACGCTTGAAGCAGCTCTCGGCTGCCGCGCTGTCCTTGAATTTGACGTCGATACGTCCGTTCTTGTAGAATCGGATTTGCTCGGCGTTGGTGGTCGTGAGGTCGTACCAGTCATTGACAGACACGTCGTTGTCATCGAAACGGATAATCATTTTCGAGTTGCCGCACAGTACATCATCCGCACCGTAAGCGATACCCGCGCATAGGGTTTCCAGCTCTCCACCGTAATTGTAACTGATTTTGCACCGTTGGTGGTATTGCATGTAATAATCATCGAAGCGGATGATTTCGGGAAAGACAATCTTGTCCTTCTTAAGCTCCGTCTTGACCTTGCTCCAGCAGGAAGGCTTGACTACTTTGGCAACTCTTGCAAGCAGTTCTTCCACCGCCGTTTCCCGGAAACTCTTGCCACCTAAATGCTCGATGACCGCATCCACGTATGTCCCATAGACCGGACGGAAGCCCATGCGGAGAGTCTTTTCATCTATCCTTTGTTCAGGCACGGATACATTGTACGTTCTGTTGAAATAGGCGATGATACGGTTGGCGAAGTTCGAGTTGGCGTTGCGGTTCTTGTCTACCAAATCGTTCAGCACATCGAACGGCTTGAACTCGTTGTGCGAATAATCGTCCTTCCCGTTTCTGAGCGAGTAAAGGTCACGCATGGATATTTTCCCATTGTCGTCGTATGAGAAGTCCCGTTCTGTTCGGTATTGTTCCGCCTCTTCCTTGAAGATGGTATACCAGCGGTCTATCCGGTCAAGCGTCTTGTAGAGCATATCCTGCTGGTTCTGACAAAACAGGCGGTCTTGCTCGGTAATCTTGTCCTCGTTTCTTACTTGTACGCTCAATATGCCTGAAAGCAGGTCGGGAGCGTTGCCGGGTTTGAATGATGTTGTCGTTTGCATATCTGTTTGATTTTAAGTGTTAGAAATCCTGCGATTTGATGCGGTAGAAATAAGTGATGTGTTTCTTCATGTCCTTGACGATCTTCACCTGCTCGGGATGGAAATTGAGTCTTCGCTCCACCGCCGGAACATCTATCTTTTCCCATTCCGACAGAGGCAGGAAGACATATTCCCTGCGGAAGCACCATACCACGATCTGGTCTTTCCAATTCCCCTTGAATACCGTTCCCTCGTAGTCTTGCAGGAATTGCTGAAAGTCCTCTTCGTTGTGAAAAGCGATATCAAGACTTTGGTAGAGGTTTCTCGCTTCCGGGGCTTTGTGAAGATAAAAACGGCGGTAGGTCTCTGTCGTGAAATCGCCATAGAGCGGTTCCGGCTCGCGGTAAATCCATTGTGGAACTCTTGCCGTGAATGTCACTGCACCATTGGCGCACGATCTGCAATGTCCCCAGTCCTTGAATGCCCCTTCTGTCCAACCGTTGAATTTCAGGTCATCCGTTTTTACATGGTGGAAAGCTCCACCGCTGACGCTCAGACGGATATTATCCGCAGATTGCCATACGAATGGGACATACGGCTGTTCGCAGATGGAAAGCAAGTTTTTCTTTTCATCCATACTGTCTATGAGCGCATTGCCGTAATAGTCCCCATAACGGCTGAGATAAATCAGCCTGTCACCGACTTGCGGTGTGATTTCCAAACGTGTCCGCTCTATAAGTTCGACATAACGGTTGGCCATATCCACATCCTCCTGTGTCAGCCGGTGTTCACGGTCGTACAAAACATTCAGTGTCTTGAGCGTTTCAATATCGTACTTGTTCTTTGTTGCCTGTAACATGACATTGTTTTTTTTGTTAGTCCGGCTTTTCGGGGCCGGAGTTCCCGTAACTACAGGCTTTAAAAGGTCGTGTTCCGTACATGCAAGGTTGGCGGGAAAAATACCGAAGCCCCCCAGGGCGAGGATGATTTTTCCACGCCACCCGGAGGGCCTGACCTTGCTTGTACGATAAGAACACGAGTTACCTTTGCCTGTGAGTTACGTGAACTCGGCTACGGTACAGATGTCATTCTTGATTTGGGTTATTTTTGAAATCACCTTAAAGATTATACCCGGAAAATTCCGGTATTCAGAGGAAAAACACTATCTTTGCAGAAAGATAAAGAGTTATTTGACAGCATGAGGAATATAGTGATTCTAAACAGTTTGCATTTTTCTTATCCGTTGCCCATTCTCATGCGAGTTTCATATAATACACTGATAGTCAAATAAAATACTTCTGACTATTACAAATATACTAAAATGAAAGCAAATCACAACGATAGCGTGGAAGCAGGGAATGGAACTGTTGCTGTTTCCAATGGTTCAAAGATACTAAAATGAAAGCAAATCACAACGTGTGTGTGCGTGTCTGTGTGTATTTGTTTTCCAAAGATAGTGAATCTTAATAAGAATCTCTCTGATTTCCCTACTATTTGGTATCTTTACACGCTTTTCTTTATACATGAGTACTGACTATAAATAAATCATATTGTGGAAATAACCCAACGCATTCGTCTCCTCCTTTCCGAAATGAACCGGGGAGTATACGAAAAAGAAACTGAAATAAACCTCTCCCTGCTGGCAGCTCTGGCAGGCGAGAGCATCCTACTCCTGGGACCTCCGGGAGTAGCCAAGTCAATGGTAGCCAGGCGGCTAAAGTCGGCTTTTACAGATGCCCGTGCCTTTGAATACCTGATGTCCCGCTTCTCTACGCCCGACGAGATTTTCGGTCCTGTCAGCATTAGCCGACTGAAAGAATCCGACAAGTATGAACGTGCCATCGACGGCTATCTGCCCACAGCCGATGTCGTGTTTCTGGACGAAATATGGAAAGCAGGCCCTGCCATACAGAACACTCTGCTGACCGTCATCAACGAGAAGCTTTTCCGCAATGGCGACAAGGAACTGCATCTCCCCCTCAAACTGCTCGTAGCTGCCAGCAACGAACTGCCCGCCCAAGGCGAGGGACTGGAAGCCCTATGGGACCGCTTCCTTATCCGCATTCTCTGCACCTGCGTCAAGCAGGAAGAGTCTTTCTACAAAATGCTGCTGGACGATTCTGCCGACCATCCGGAAACGACTGCCTGCGAATGGCAAATCTCCGACCGCGAGTATGCCGAATGGCAAGCTGAGATACGCCGCGTAACCTTGCCTCTCGATGTTCTTTCCTGCATCACAGCCATTCGCCACGGACTGACAAGCGTAGAGATGCAAGACTCCGACCTGCGCCGCAATGTCTACGTCAGCGACCGCCGCTGGAAGAACATCGTGAAGCTGCTCAAGACCTCCGCCTTCGTCCACGGCCGCACGGAAGTCTCCATGACCGACCTGCTTCCCGTCTACCACTGCCTATGGAGTGAGCCTGATGAGAGCGTTGCCATCCGTGACATCGTTATCCGTGCCTTATTCGTGTCCCACACAAAACAGATTGCCGGTATCGCCTCCTCGCTGAAATCCGATTTGAAAGTCAGCCGTGTGCGCGAAGCCCTCGACAAAGCCCGCCTTGCCGGCGACCGTAGGGACGATGACCTGCTGATAACGGAACACTTCTACTACCAGGTGGAGAAACATGGTACGGGCAACACCTACATCTTTATCGTGGACTACAAAAATCTGAAGGAGTACAGCGCCAAAGATGCCCCCACCTTGGGCGTAATGTATGTCGACCCCATCAATCCCAAGCGTACCATCATCCGCGCCTTTGCCGACACCGGCGCCGTGAAAGAGGAAGGCACCGAACGCGTCACCCTCTACCGCGACGACAAGCATCTCTACATCAACGGTGTGCGCTTCCCCATGCGGCGTCTGCAACGGGGCGAGGAGCAACAGCTCTGGCTGGGAAACCTCTCCGTCACCGACCGTGACTACGAGACGGAACTGGACGCCGCCGCCACCAGCATAGACCGCCTGGTAAGAGATTTGTCCGACAACCTTTTCGTCTCCGAAGAAGACAAAAAGAGCGTAGCTCAATACGTCTCCATCGTCCGCAAGGAAATAGCCTGGGCGCGTGTGGACATGCGCAAACTGAGATATGGAGACGAATAATCCTCCAGTAACCAAGAAGAAGATGAACACCACCGTCACCCGATATGACACCGCCTTCTATGTGCAGGCACTGGACCGTTTCGTTGCCACCGGAGAGTGCGCAGAGACGGATACCGAGCCCTTGTATGCCTATCTACTCTCTGTGATGAACGACTCCATGGTCAAGGTGCAGGTGCTGGGCGATGAGGTCTGTGCACGTATCTTTTACGACACCATGATTCAGTTCATCCAATTGAACTTGGAGAAGGAGAGGTACCACCTCCGGAAAAGCCAGTCGGAACGGACCGGGATGAAACTCGTGCTGGAATGGTCCATGGCAAAGCGGAAAGACGGCTGGCAAGCCTTGCTCCAGCAGATTTCCGACAAATACCGGGAGTACGGCTTCGACTCCCGTTTCTACCGCAGCCACTTCGGTACAGAAGGAGGATATGCGGACGATGAAGTCTGGGAGAAAATGGTGGACGACTGGGAAGACGCCTTCCAACTGAAGATGCACGAAGAAAAGGAGAAAGAGATTGCTTTCCGCAAAGATGCCCTCGAGCGCAGGCTCCGTTCCAATCTGAAAGACATCCCCGAGTACATCCGCCAGAACCGGGTGGATAAGGACGAATTCTTCCAGACCTGGGGCATGATGAGCGGCTTGTGGAATACTGTCGACTTTGAGCGTATACGGAAAATCGTGCGCATCCAGCGCTCTTGCCCCGAGATAGTGAAAGTGGCCCGCAAGATGGGGCGTATGGCAGACGACGAAGGACGTGAGCAAATCCGCGTTGCCGAGGGAAACGTCTACAAAATGGAGCACTCCTCCAAATGTGACATCCTGGGCATCAGTACCGGCAACGACCTCAATACCCTGCTTCCCATTGAGCTTGCCCATTCCGCTGACAGTGAACTGGAAGATTTGTTCGTCTACAAATACCTTACTCGCAAGCTCCAGACCTTCCGTTATAAATCGGAAATCATGCAGCCTGCCCGGCGCATCGAAACCAAGCCTGCCCGTCCCAAAGGTCCGATGATTGTCTGTCTAGACACCTCGGGAAGCATGGCTGGCAAGCCGGAGAAGATTGCCCACTCCCTGCTGATAAAGCTCCTGGAGATAGCCGACCGTCAACGGCGGAACTGCTTTCTGATAGCCTTTTCCGTCTCCATTCATCCGATTGACGTAAGGAAAGAGCGGGCAAGGCTGCTCGAATTCTTCTCAAAGACAGCTTGCGGGGATACAGATGCCACCCGCATGCTGGAAGCCACGTTCCGTCTGCTCAAAGAAGGCAAGGAGTATATGAATGCCGATGTGCTTTGGGTCAGCGACTTCAAGATTCCTCATTCTTCACCTGTCTTTATGGAGGAGATTCGCCGTTGTCGGGAAGCCGGTACACACTTCTACGGTCTGCAGATTGGCATCACGGACAATGAGTGGGCACCATTCTTCGACCATATCTATCGAGTAGAATATACTCCTTCGCAACAGTATTAAAAGTTGATATTTACGCCTCCCATCACCGTGGCTTTCGGCATGGGGAAGCCTGCATTGATTTCATAGCGTTGCGCCAGCAGGTTTTCGCCCTTGACAAAGACGTCGGCAAAACTGCACAGACGGTAGTTGGCACGCAGGTTCCAGAGTACGAAGCTTTCCTGCTTCTCCTTACCCGGGGTGACCGAGGTATGGAGACCCTTCACGTATTGTATACCGGTAGATAGGCCCCAACGTCCTTGCGTAAAGTCCGCACCGGCATAGAGTTTGTGCTCGGGAGCTGCCAGTACCGGATTCTCCATGTGCAGCCAGCTATAATTGGCATTCATCTGCCAGTGGCGGTTGATGCGGTATCCGAGGTTGGTTTCCACGCCCCAGTTCTCTATCTCGCCGGAGTTGACGTTCTTGCGCAGGGCAGGGTCCGTCATGATGATGTTGTCCCCGTTGATGTAGTAGAGGTTCACCCCATAGGACATGGCCCCTCCCAAAAGCTGCCCCGTAAAGGAGAGTTCATAGTTCATCAGGCTCTCCGCTTTCAAATCGGGGTTCTGTGGAGGGAACATGTACATCTCCCGGATGGTGGGGTTACGGAATCCTTTGCTCACCATTGCTTTCAGTTCTGCCTGCCGCGGCAGATGGAAAGCCAGTCCCCCTTGGGGAATCCATTCCGTGCCTACGTGCGAATGGTGGTCTATGCGGACACCGGCGTCCAGTGAAAGCCAACTGTTGATGTCCTGCCTGAAATCCACATAGCCTGCAAATTCATCCATCTGCTTGTCCACGCCGGGGATGCGGTCACCAATCTGCTGTCCGGGTTTTGCCTCGTCGATGGCGACAACCTTGTTCCAGGACTCTCCGCCGAAGTGCTGGTAATCGAAACCTACGGTCAGGCGGTTGCCGGTGAAGAGCGTGGCGCTTTGATACCACGATATGCCCAGCATCCGGTCCTTGGAGTTGAAGTGCGACTTCTGGGGCTCTCCTCCGGGATGGTAGCCGTCATTAATCCTGTGCCGGCCCCAGTTGTAGAAGAAGCTCACGGCGCCGGAAGTGCGGTCGTAACGATTTTCCAGTGCGAAGGAGGTCATGCCGCGTGTGATGCGCGAGTCGTTGTCTATATACGGATTGTCGGCTTCGCCGGGATTGGAGGCGTTGAAGCGGGTGATGTTCACGTCGCCCCACAGCTTCCAGGTGTCGCTGAAGTCGTATCCCAGTTTGGCATAGCCGCCATACTGCTCAAATTCCATGTCGTCACGGTGTCCGTCGGTACGGTTGTACGAGCCGGTCACCACGCTGCTGAAACGCCCTTTCCTCACGCGGTTGGAGACTTCCGTCTGCAGGGTGTTGTAGGAACCGTATCCTATCTGCGCATTGGTTTTCACCCCGTCCTCCTGCATCTTGCGGGTGACGATGTTGATAACCCCGCCCATTGCATTGGACCCGTAGAGGACGGAGGCGGGACCGCGCAGCACTTCCACCCGTTCGGTCATCATGCTCTGGTAGGCGTCGGCGATGGGATGCCCCATCAAGCCCATGTATTGCGGGTGTCCGTCTATCAGCACCAGCAGGTTGGTTGTAGGTCCTCCGGCTGCGTTTACTCCGGCGCCTATACCGCGCAGGCTCATGCCTCCTGCGGCTCCCGTGGATACGCCGTAGCCCATGATGCCGCGGCTTGTGGTGAAAAGTCCGGGCACCTGCTCGGTCAGTGTAGGCAGGATGGAGGGCTGGTAGGTCTGTTCCAGTTGCTGGCGGCCCACTACGGAGATGGTCATTGGCAGGTGGCGGATGTCTGTTTCATTTCTTGTCCCGGTCACTACGACTTCATCAAGCTTGTAGCTTTTCAGCCGGAGGCTGTCGGCAGGTGCGGACAGCATGCTCCCTGGCAGGGCAATACTTATTAAAATAGCCGTTAAAATCTTTTTATTCATCGTTTATCTATGGTTCTTTCTGCAAAGTTATACAAAAAGATGAATCTGTATATGATTGGTAATCCTCGAAATGAAAACGGATGTGGAAGATAACTCCGTTAAAGGGTTTCCTGCTTCAGCGCTTCCACAAACCGGTCTATCTCCTGCAGTTTCGCCGGGATGTCGATGCCTTGCGGACAGTGCGGGTTACATTGGCTGCAACCAGTGCAACGGTTGGCTTGGCGCAGGCGGGGAACACTGCGGTCATAGCCTATCAGGAAGGCGCGGCGTGCCTCGCGGTAATTCTCGTCTTGGCTGTTCTGCGGCACGTTGCCCTCGTTGATGCAGCGGTTGTAGTGCAGCAAGATGGCTGGAATATCCAGTCCATAGGGGCACGGCATACAGTATTTGCAGTCGTTGCACGGCACGGTGGGGTATTGCAGCATTCGCTGGGCGGTATCTTCCAGTAAGGTAAACTCCTCTTCCGTACATGGAACAAGCGGGGAGAAGGTACGCAGGTTGTCTTGCAGATGCTCCATGTACGTCATTCCGCTTAGTACGGTCAGCACATCGGGGAAAGTACCTGCGAATCGGAAGGCCCAGGAAGCTACGCTCTCCTGCGGACGGCGTTGTTTCAGACGTGCCATCAAGTGGTCGTTCAGGCGGGATAGGCGTCCGCCCAGCAGCGGCTCCATGATAACGGCGGGAATGTTGCGCTTCACCAGCTCGGCATATAGGTATTCGGCATCCGTGTTGCGGGTATTCACTTCTTTGGCATGCCGCCAGTCTACGTAGTTCAGTTGGATTTGTACGAAGTCCCATTTCAGTTCGTCGTGGCGGGAGAGCAGGTAGTCAAAGACTTCGATGTCTCCATGATAGGAGAATCCGAGGTTGCGGATGCGTCCGGCTTCACGCTCTTTCAGCAGGAAGTCCAGCATGCCGTTGTCCAGATAGCGGGAGCGGAGGGCTTCCATGCCGCCCATGCCGATGCCGTGCAACAAGAGGTAGTCGATGTAGTCCACTTGCAGGTCGCGGAAGGAGCGGTGATACATGGCAAGGGACTCTTCGCGGCTGTGCGTGCTGGGACTGAAGTTGGACAGCTTTGTGGCAAGGAAGAATTTCTCCCGTGGGTGGCGTTTCAAGGCAATGCCCGTGGCGCGCTCCGACAGACCTTGCACATAGGCGGGGGAGGTGTCGAAATAGTTCACTCCGTGGGCAATGGCATAGTCTATCAGGTCGTTCACGGCTTCCTGGTCTATTTCGTCTCCATTCCCATCGGCACGTTTCCGGGTGGGCCATCGCATGCATCCGTATCCCAGCAGAGAAACCCGGTCGCCCGTGTTGGGATTGGTACGGTAGGTCATCTTGTCGGTTGGTATCTCGCCCAGCGCGGCCGATTCGCTCTCCCCGTTGTTCTTGTTGCCCGAACAGCCGTACAGGGCTGCTGCCGAGGCAAGCGTTCCTGCACCGGCGAGTTTGAAGAAATCGCGGCGGTTTATCTTGTTCTTATTGTCTTCTTTCATTGTGATAGGACTGAAATTATAAATGGATATTAGGGTGATAAAGCTGCTTCAGACAGTTCTGTGCATCACATGGCCTTCCACATAAATGGCACTGAACGGACGCGACGGACAAAGGTTCTCGCATGCTCCGCATCCGATACAGCGTTCGGCGTTGACTACCGGTATCTTGATGGAGGCTTCGTCTTCCGGGTCTGAAGGAACCATCTGTATGGCACCGGCCGGACAATGGCGGGCACAGTTCCCGCATTCCATCTTGTCTGTGATGCAGATGCAATTCTCCTTAATCCATACGGCATGACCGATTTGGACGGCCGATTTCTCGGCGAGGCTTGTCAGATGGATGGCATCGGTAGGACACACCTCCGCACACTTGGCGCATTCGGGGCGGCAGTAACCGCGTTCGTAGGACATTTCCGGCTGCATCAGTTTTGTCAAGTCCGAAGAAGGACGGAGCACTTGGTTGGGACATACCGATATGCAGAGCTGGCAGGCTGTGCAGTGTTGTGCAAAGTGGCGGGCGCTCAGTGAGCCCGGAGGAGTGATGGGAGTGGCGCGCTCGGGGATTTTTTTGTCCTCGATGACAGCCAGTCCACCGTCCACTTTCTTCTCCTGCGCCTTGAGGGCTGCCGTAGCAGCAAACACGGCAGTTGTAGAGAGAAATGCGCGGCGGGCGTCGTTTACCTGCTCCGGTGCCACGGGGGAGTCCTGGGAGACTGCAGCGGAGGCCGGCTTGCGGCGTGTGTAAGTGATGGCACCTTTCCTGCACTTGTTGATACAGTCCATACATGCCACGCAACGGCTGTAATCTATTTCGTGTGCCTTGATGTTGATGCACGATGCCTTGCAGTTACGGGCACAAAGTCCGCAACTGTTGCACTTCTTTGTGTCAATTACCGGTTTCAGCAAGGAATACTTCGAGAGGAAACCAAGCACTGTACCTACCGGACAGATGGTGTTGCAATAGGTACGTCCGCCCCGCCATGCCAGCACGATGAGGACCACCAGAGTGACCGTGGCAATCAGCAGGGTAGGGAGACTCTTCATCCATACATCCGTTTCATAGAAGGCATAGCTGTCAGCACGTTCGGCCAGGTAGGCCAGTCCGTTGTTTGCCCACTGGTAGAGTGGGGAGAAAAGGCTGGAAACGATGCGCCCGTATGAGCTGTAAGGGGCCAGCAGCACGACAAAAGAGTTCAGTCCGCCGATAATGGCAAGTACGAATACTCCCAGCACACCATAGCGTAGCCATTTCAGTGCAGGCGAGTAGCGGAAACGGTTCTTCTTCCGTTTGGCGGAGAGCCAGGAAACAATGTCCTGGAATACTCCCAACGGGCAGATGACGGAGCAGTAGATGCGTCCGAATACCAAGGTCAGCACTGCAAGAAACAGCACTACACCGATGTTCAGTGCCAGCACGGCCGGCAGGAATTGTATTTTCGCCATCCATCCGAACCAGGCATGCAGTGTTCCCGTGAAGTCGAGGAACAACAGCGTGATGAGTGCGAAGAAGATGACGGCAAGGGTCAGTCTGATGGTACGTAGCATAAATGTATTGTATAGCGGTTAGTATTCGTTCTTTATACCTTTTTTCCCATCTCGTAGGCTTCGTGCATGGAAGGCTTGTCGTTTATCTCGCCCACCTTCCAGGCACCCACGCCATAAATGGTGCCGCATTCTTTGGGCTCTTCCAGGCAGTCGAGGAAGCCACGGAAACCATCGATGGTACGCTCCATCATGGGGACACTTTCTTCGGCGGCGGCGATGATGAAGTAGAACTCCTTGTCCTTTATTTCAAGGTAGCGTGCGCAACAACGGTCAATCAGTGTCTTCATCTGCGCGCTCATGGTGTAGAAGTAGACGGGGGTTGCCATGACGATGACGTCGGCGGCAATCATCTTTTCCACCACTTCGGCGGCATCGTCCTTTTGCGGGCAGGGTTTGCCGTACATGCTGCATACGCTGCATCCCGTGCAGTAGTTGATGTGCTTGTCTTTCAGGAAAATTTTTTCTACTTGATGTCCGGCTTCTGCGGCACCGCGCATGAATTCGTTGCACAAGAGGTCGGAGTTTCCATTCCTACGGGGACTGGAGGAGAGGATTAATACTTTTTTGCTCATATTCGTTGTTCGTTAGTTAGTAAATGATTACGTGCTACAAAAATAGGCCGGTTTTATGAGAACGGCAGTATACAAATTACGGTTGTTGTTACCTAAATTACTGATTCATTCCAAAAGTATCTCCCGTTCGATGCCGGTGTCTTTCAGAAATTCCCGGTCGTGGCTGATGGCAATTACGGTGCCGGCGTAGTCGCGTATCGTTGCCGTTATTATTTCTATGCTCTCGATGTCCAGATTGTTGGTGGGTTCGTCCAAAATGAACATGTCCGGGGTATTGTCGGCAATCATCAGGCAGCAGAAGGAAAGACGCATCTTTTCGCCGCCACTCAGTTTGCTGCACGGCTTGTTCCACACGTCGCGGGGAAAGAGGTAACGGTTGAGGATGGTTTTCACTTCATGTTCCGGCAGGTGGCGGTGGTTGAAAGCTTCTGCTTGTTGGAGTACGCTGCGCTCATTACGGACGAGGGAGTATTCTTGGTCCAGATAGACGGAGGTGAAGCCGGCACGCTCCATCACTCTGTCGGTGGGGTGCAATTCGCCCATGATGAGTTTCAGCAGGGTTGTTTTTCCACTGCCGTTTTTTCCTTTCAGGCTGAGGCGGTCGCCGCTTCTTAGCTGGAAGGTGAGGGGAGAAGCCCAGAGACTCTTTGCAGCCGTCTCCGTGTGGGGTGTTTCTGCGGGGGAGGCTGTATGGTCGGGATAATGGAAGTTGACGTTCCTTGCCGTAATCAGAATCTTGCCCGTATGCAGATGGGAGGTGTTGAAGTCTGTTTTCAGCTTGTCCGTCTGCGACAGTAAACTTTTGATGCCTGCCATTTCCGTCTGCAGCTTTTCCGTTTTCTCCGTATGAATGCTGCTGAGTCTGCTGCTGCTGTTTTCCGCATTGTTTTTCAGTGCTCCCATCATGATGCGGGGAATCCCCTTTTTAATGGAGTTTTTTTCTCCCCGCACATTCTGTTTGGCCTTCCGTTCTTCTACTTCGCGTGCCACTTTGCGTGCAAGGCGCAGGGCTTTCTGCTTCTCTTCCAGTTGTTGGGTGAGGGCGTTTTGTTGCAGGGTCTTCTGTTTTTTGTAGAAGTCGTAGTTTCCGCTGTAATACGTCAAACCCTGGGAGGAGAGTTCGCAGATGGCAGGCAGCAGATTCAACAGCGTACGGTCGTGGCTGATGACGAGTACGGTGGCCGATGTTCGTCGTAGCAGGTTATACAGACGTTCCCGTCCGTCCGCGTCCAGATAGTTGGTCGGTTCGTCCAGCAGGATGGCTGTCGGGTTGTGCAGCTCCATGCCTGCCAGGAAGATGCGGGTCTTTTCGCCGCCGCTTAGTCCTTCCATCGGGCGGGAGAGTGGGATACCGTCCAGTCCCCAGCTGTCGAGAGAAGCCTGGGCGCGTTCTTCCACGTTCCAGTCATCATTGAGCGTATTGAAGTGCTTTTCGGTAGCGTCACCGCTTAGGATGGCATGCAGGGCAGATAGCTTGTGACTGATTCCCAAAGCTTGTGCTATTGTCTGCCGGTCGTATTGTCCGAAGTGCTGGGGCACGTAGTACAGATGTTCGGGGCGTAGCACCGTTCCCGAACTTGGTGACAAGTCTCCTGCCAAAATGCGCATGAGGGTAGACTTGCCGCAACCGTTATTTCCGGTCAGGGCTATTTTATCTCCGGAGTTGATACTCAAGTGGAGGTGTGAAAACAAGATTTCCTTATCTGCATGGATATAGCTAAGGTCTTTAATGATAAAGCTCATAAGTTTCTACTGTGTTTTTAGAAGTAAGAATGATAGGGGAGATGCAAGCATTCCCCGAAATTGAAATTCTCGAAGGGGAGGGGTACAGACAAACACAGTATTGGCTAAACATCTATATAGGTGATGCTCAGCGTTCAGTCTGAAAAAGCATGTTGATAGTGATGTTTACCGAAATGTGTTGTCTTTAGTCGGATATTCTCATCGGTGGAATTAATTGGTTAGTGGGCGCAAAGGTAATGATTTCCACTGAATAACAAAGGCTTTTTGCGATATTAATATCGTGTCGGCAAGAAGTTAATATCGTGTTTGCAAGAAATTAACTTCCTGCAGACACGATGTTAATACTTTATTGGTTCTGTTACTTCATGGCCGAAGCATCGAACGAGAGTGGCAGTAATTCTCCCACATTCTTCAGCTCGTAGATTCCCTTTTTGCCATATAGCAACACCCTCATGGGATGCTTGAAGCGCTTTTCCGTTTCGAGCATCACTTGCCGGCAGGCGCCGCAGGGAGGAATGGGAGACTCCAGGAACTCGTCGTGCTCGTTGCGTGCGGCAATGGCGAGGGTGGTCACTGCCTGGTCGGGATGTTGGGAGTTGGCATAGAATAGGGTGGTGCGTTCTGCACACAGCCCGGAAGGATAGGCGGCGTTTTCCTGGTTGGTGCCGGTCACTACAATACCGTTTGCCAGTCTGGCTGCAGCTCCTACCGAGAAGTGGGAGTAAGGGGCATAGCTGCGGTTGGTAGCCTCGCGGGCGGCATCCATCAGTTCGCGGTCGGCGGCATCCAGTTCTTCATAGTCGTATATCTTGACGGCGATTTCGATATTTAATTCTTTCATAAGGCAAAGGGTTATATTGTAATTAATGTTACAAAGATAGAAAAGAGATTGGTTATTTCAATTCTTTTACGGACTTTTGTGCAGAACTCAACATTTTAAGCATGAAACGGATTTTCAGACTGACTGCTATCATAGCATTTCTTTTTATTTCCATAACAACAGTGCAGGCACAACGCCGGAATGCCCGCTACAATGAGTATATCAAACAGTATGCTCCCCTTGCCGTGGAGCAGATGCAACGTCATAAGATACCTGCCAGCATCACGCTGGCCCAAGGGCTGTTGGAGAGCGGTGCCGGATACAGTGAGCTGGCGCGCAAGAGCAACAATCACTTCGGCATCAAGTGTGGAGGCAACTGGCGCGGACGGACGGTGAGGCATGATGACGATGCCCGCAATGAATGTTTCCGCGCTTATCGCAATCCGAAAGACTCTTATGAAGACCATTCCGATTTCCTGAAACGGGGAGCACGTTATGCTTTTCTTTTCAAACTGAAGATTACGGACTATAAGGGTTGGGCGCGCGGCTTGAAGAAGGCCGGCTATGCTACCGACCCGTCGTATGCCAACCGCCTGATAACCATTATTGAGGACTATGAACTGTATAAGTACGACAGCCGTGGCATGAGCAAGCGCGATGCCCGCAGCTGGGAGAAGGAACTGAAAAAGAAGCCTTGGCTGGCCAATCCGCATCAGGTGTACATTGCCAACGATATAGCTTATGTAGTGGCACGCGACGGAGACACCTTCCAGGTGTTGGGCAAGGAGTTTGACATCAGCTGGAAGAAGCTGGTGAAATACAACGACCTCCATAAAGAATACACACTGGAGGCGGGAGACATTATTTACTTGAAAGAAAAGCGCAAGAAAGCCGCCAAACCCCATACCGTTTACATAGTGAAGGATGGCGATTCCATGCACTCCATTTCCCAAAAGTACGGCATTCGTCTGAAGAACCTTTATAAGATGAATCGCAAGGATGCGGAATACGTGCCGGAGATTGGCGACAGATTGAGATTAAGATAAAGAAGCTATCCGAAAATGTACAGGGTGTCCGAAAACGGACACCCTTCTTTTTTCTCTTTTCGCTTACTTTCAGGGGTTTATGATTTTGGCATGGATTTAGTATATATTAAGCGTTATGTTCGCAAACGATAAAATTTAAAGATATGGATAGAGAAATTCCGAAAGAAGTGCGTAATAAAGAACGCAATAAGAAAATCATCCGCTACGGTACTATCGGCGTGGCAGGTATCGTAGTGGTCAGTGTACTCATTTCATTGATGCGTACGGGAGTGAAGGAGAAAGACCTTGTTTTCTCCCAAGTGGGTAAAGGTACGATTGAAGTCAGCGTCAGCGCCTCCGGCAAGGTGGTCCCGGCATTCGAGGAAATCATCAACTCGCCCATCAATACCCGCATTTTGGAAGTGTACAGAAAAGGTGGCGACAGCGTGGATGTAGGTACCCCCATCCTGAAGCTGGACTTGCAGAGCGCCGAAACCGACTACAAGAAGATGCTGGACGAAGAGCAGATGCGCAGCTACAAGCTGAAACAACTGAAACTTGACAACCAGACCAAGCTGACCGACCTGCAGATGAAAATCAAAGTCTCCGCCATGAAGCTGGACCGCATGAAGGTGGAGCTGCGCAACGAGCAGTACCTCGACAGTCTCGGTTCGGGTACTACCGATAAGGTGCGCCAAGCCGAACTGAGCTACAACGTGGCACAACTGGAATACGAGCAATTGCAGCAGCAGTATGCCAACGAGAAGGAAGTGCTGGCTGCGGAATACCAAGTACAGGAACTGGATTTCAGCATGTTCCAGAAGACACTGGCCGAAACCAAACGTACGCTCGACGATGCGCAGGTGCGTTCGCCCCGCAAGGCCATCCTTACTTATATCAACAACCAGATTGGTGCCCAAGTGCCCGAAGGCTCACAGATTGCCGTCATCTCCGACTTGAGCCACTTCAAGGTGGAAGGCGAGATTGCCGATACTTACGGTGACCGTGTGGCTGCCGGTGGCAAGGCCATTGTGAAGATTGGCAGCGAAAAGCTGGAAGGTTCCGTAAGCAGTGTTACTCCGCTTTCAAAGAATGGCGTCATCTCCTTTACCGTGCAGTTGAATGAGGACAACAACCGCCGACTGCGTTCCGGTCTGAAAACCGACGTCTATGTGATGAATGCGGTGAAAGAAGACGTGATGCGCATAGCCAATGCCAGCTATTATGTGGGACGTGGGGAGTATGAACTTTTTGTACGCAATTCCGACAAGGAAATTGTAAAGCGCAAGGTGCAGCTGGGCGATTCCAACTTTGAGTTTGTAGAAGTGGTCAGTGGCTTGCAACCGGGTGATGAAGTGGTGGTGAGCGATATGAGTAACTATAAGAACAAGAATAAGTTGAAGCTAAAATGATAAAGGTTTACTTGAAACAAGCCTGGGAGCTGTTGAAGCAGAATAAACTGTTCAGCATGCTCTACATTGTGGGTACGGGGCTGGCCATTGCCATGACGATGGTGATGGCCATGGTCTATTACGTCAAGATTGCTCCCGTCTATCCGGAGGTGAACCGCTTGAATACGCTCTATCTGACAAGTTGCAAGATGGAGAGCGGAACGGAAGGAAACAAGTCTCAATATCAGTGGGCGGTATCCTACAAGGCTTTGCAAGAGTGGTTCTATCCTACCAAGAATGCACTTTGTGTTTCGGCGCAGCTGGATGATAGGGCATTCCAGAACAGCTATATACAGTCTGCCGACCTTAGCGGGGATTTTCCGGTGAAAGTCAAGCTTACCGACCCAGACTTCTTCCGTATTTACAGATTTCACTTTTTGGAGGGGAGTCCTTTCACTGCCTCCGACCTGGCAAGCGGCCTCTGCACGGCTGTCATTACCGATGAACTTTCGCGTCGCTTGTTCGGCACCACCGAAGGGGTGGTGGGACGTTCGTTCCGGTTGGACTATACCGACTACCGCGTGTGCGGCGTGATTCGTTCCGGAAGTTATCTGATGCGGAATTCCTATTCGCAAGTCTATTTGCCTTATAGTGTTGTTTCCGGCTATCGGGAGCCCAAATACGACATGGACTATCTGGGAGCTTTCAGCGTTACTTTTCAGGTGAAGGACGGCGAGCAGGGCGATGCCTTGCGGGCGGAACTGAAAGAAATAGCCCGTAAAGAGAACCTGATGCATCCCGATGAATGGAAAGTGGAGTTTTGGGAGCAGCCCGCTTCCCATCTGCTCCGCGTGTTCCAGACCTTTGCCAGCGAGGAGTTCGATGTATGGGCCACGGTGCGCTACTTCCTGTTGGTGTTGCTTGTCTTGCTGCTGGTACCTGCGCTCAACTTGAGCGGCATGATAGGGAGCCGCATGGAAAGTCGTCTGGCAGAGATGGGTGTGCGCAAGTCCTTCGGTGCTGGGCGCGGAGCACTGCTTAGGCAAGTGATGTGGGAGAATCTGCTGCTGACGTTGTTTGGCGGTGCATTAGGACTGATGCTGGCATGGCTGTCGCTCTATGCGGCGCGCGAATGGGTATTTACCGTGTTCGACAGATGGAGCAGTGTGATTCCCGATGGAGTCGATGTCAAGGTGTCGGGCGAGATGTTGTTTGCTCCGCTGGTATTTGCTGCCGCCTTGTTGTTGTGCGTGGTGCTCAACATGCTGTCGGCACTTGTCCCGGCTTGGCACTCCTTGCGCCATCCCATTGTGAACTCTCTGAATGAAAAACGATAAGAAAGAATGTAAGAGGACTGAAATACAAGAATACTATGTGGAAATTGATATTGAAAAATCTTTGGGCACGCCGTCGCCGCAACGGATGGCTCTTGGCAGAGCTTATATTGGTGAGCATCATCAGCTGGGTGATACTGGATCCGGTGATTGTGGTGACACACGACCGCAACATCCCCTTGGGATATGATGCCGACCGCCTTTGCTTGGTGTCACTGGCTGCTTTGCAGCCCAATGCACCGGGGTATAATGCCGAGGCACAGGATTCCGTTTCTCTGGTGGACGGCTATCTGAGCCTGGTTCGCCATGCCGGAAGCTTTGAGGGTGTGGAGCTTGCCACCCCGCTTCTGGGCTTTTGCTATCCCAATTCGCAGGGAAATGGAAATACCTCATATACAGCCGAAGGTGATACCGTACCCCATCAAGTCATGTGGATGCAGTTCCTGCCGCATACGCAGTTCTTCGAGACTTACGGATTCCGTCCGGGCACGGGGCGTACACCCCGACAACTGTCCGATTATGACTATACGCAGCAGGACATCGTCTTGACCGAAAATGCGGCATACGAGATTTTTGGCACCAAGGATGCACAGGGAAAGCGTACCGTAAGCTATAGCCGTGGCGACACGCTCTATAAGCAGGTTATCGGTACTTTGGGTACCATCAAGGCGTATAGCGACTGGCGGCCTACGTCCGTAGCGTTTATTCCTACCTTGTCCATTGATGCGGGTGACATACCGGATTATGCACAAATCCTGATACGGGTAAAAGAAAATGTCAGCATGAAACGCTTCATTCACGACTTCCGCCCATGGATGCTGAAGGAGATGCGACGCGGAAATCTTTTTGCCCGCTGTATCAGTCCTTATAGTGACCTTATTGCAGATTTAGAGGCAGACAGTTCCGCCCCCATTTATCGCCGCAACCTGGCGATGGCGGTGTTCTTTCTCCTCAACCTTTGTTTGGGTGTTATCGGCACTTTCTGGTTGCAGACACGTGCCCGTCGCGAGGAAGTAGGGGTGATGCTTTCCTTCGGTGCCACGCCGCGGCGCATTGTCTGCCAGTTGCTGGGTGAGGGGACGGTTCTGACGGTGATTGCTTCATTGACCGGCTTTCTGGCCTATCTGCAATATGCGATGAAAGAGGGACTGGACAACGGGCTCGATTGGCATAACTCGTCGGTAACGGCTTGGTCATCAAATTTCGGGACAGCCGCAGTGGAACCGCTTGAAACGTATTGGGTAAGTGATTTTACCCAGCATTTCTTCATCGTGTCGCTCGTCATTCTGTTGATATTGTTGGCGGTAGTGCTTGTCGGCATTTATATTCCTGCCCGCAGCATCAGCCGCATACCGCCGACCGAAGCGCTACGGGAAGAGTAGGACACAACATGCTCCGATAGCCGGAAACGGACAGAGTGTCCATTATCGGACACCTTACAGTATATGTAAACGACAGATAATCAATAATAAACGGTTTTGGCACAACTTTTGATCTCTTGAAACAGAAATTGTGCAGAATAGAAACAGAATAATAACAATTAAATACTTACCATTATGATTAAGTTAACTGGCATCAACAAGATTTATCGTACAAACGAGATTGAAACCGTGGCATTGGAAAATGTAAACCTCGAAGTGAACAAGGGAGAATTTCTCAGTATCATGGGACCTTCCGGTTGCGGAAAATCTACGTTGCTGAACATTATGGGCTTACTGGATGCACCCACCAGCGGCACTATCGAAATAGCCGGTACGAAAGTAGACGGCATGAAGGACAAGGAGCTGGCTGCTTTCCGTAACCGGAAGTTGGGTTTTGTGTTCCAGTCTTTCCATCTGATTAATTCGCTGAATGTGCTGGATAATGTGGAGTTGCCTTTGCTCTATAGAAAGGTGTCTGCCAAGGAACGTCGTCATCTGGCGGAAGAGGTATTGAAGAAGGTCGGTTTGAGCCACCGCATGCGCCACATGCCTACACAGCTTTCCGGCGGTCAGTGCCAGCGTGTAGCCATTGCCCGTGCCATTATCGGCAACCCGGAGATAATCCTCGCCGATGAGCCCACCGGCAACCTGGACTCCAAGATGGGTGCCGAAGTCATGGAACTGTTGCATCAACTGAACAAGGAAGACGGACGTACCATCGTGATGGTGACCCACAATGAAGAGCAGGCCAAACAGACCTCACGCACCATCCGCTTCTTCGACGGACGTCAGGTGGAATAATTACTGCTTAGTCAACTGTCAACTATTAATTATCAACTATCAATTAATGAAATGCAAACCGTAAGACAAGCTTTTACTATATTGAAGCAGAATCCGCTGCTGAGTACAATTTCCATACTGGGTACGGCATTTGCCATTACCATGATTATGGCTATTGTGATTATCTGGCAAACGAAGTATGCCGATTTGGAACCGGAAGTGAACCGTAGCCGGTGCCTTTACTTTTCTGCCATGCATATAAGCAGCAAGACAGAGGAAGGGGTACAGAACTATAATTCTCCTTCACCGGCATTTATGAAGGAATGCATACAGTCGCTGTCCGAAGTGGAAGCTTGTACTGCTTTTGCTCCGGCCAGTGCCGCTTTGGTGTCTCTTACAGACGGCAGCAACCGGGTGAAAGTGGACGCCATGCAGACCGACCAGGGTTTTTGGAAGGTATTCAGCCTGCAGTTCATGGCAGGACATGGTTTTGGCGAAGAGGATCGTGCGGGAGGTACAAAGGCTGTTGTAGTTTGTGCTTCTGTAGCACGGAAATTGTTTGGTACGACGGATGCGGTGGGGCAGCAATTGTTGTTGAACCGCGAACCGGCGCGTGTGATAGGAGTGGTAAAGGATGTTTCTGTCACCGCAAAGGATGCTTACGCACAGGTATGGAGCATGTATCCGGCAGATAAGTTGGAAGTGACTTCGGTATGGAGCTACGGCGGTGGTGTTCATATTGCTGTGCTGGCACGTACATCCGACGATTTCCCGACCATTCGTCAAGGTATTGCCAAACGGGTAGAGGCTGTCAATGCAGGATTGGGAGACATGCAGATAGACATCATGGAGCAACCGGACGACATTGTGGCGCATGTGAACCATGTATGGTCCAATGTAGGGCCGGATGTGACGATGCTATACCTGCAATATGCCATTGCATTGTTCATCATTCTGTTGGTGCCGTCGCTCAATTTGTGCGGACTGAGTAACAGCCGGATGCAGCAGCGCACTTCGGAGCTTGGAGTACGTAAGGCCTTCGGAGGAACGTGCGGTGTACTGATACGCCAAATTCTGAATGAGAATCTGGTGCTGACACTGCTTGGAGGTGTGGTAGGGCTGTTGTTCAGCTACATAGCTGTATGGGGAATGCGTACCTGGCTCTTTACCAATAGCCAGAATATCGGTACGGCCGGTGACTTTAGCTTGAGTATGGAGGCATTGTTCAGTCCTTGGGTATTCCTGCTGGCTTTTACTTTCTGCGTGGTCATCAATACGCTTAGTGCCGGACTGCCTGCATGGATGGCGGCAAGACGGACAATTGTAGATTCACTGAACGATAAATAAAACAAGAAGTATTATGAAATTCATTGTACACAACTTACGCATGATATGGGCACGCCTGAGCAATAGTGGGTGGGTTTTGGCCGAACTCTTTTTGGTATTCATCGTGATGTGGTTTCTTTGCGATTCTCTGGGATGTATGAAATATACTTTCTATCGTCCGTTGGGATATGATATCGACCATGTTTATCGTCTTACTACGGTCCGGGGAGGCGAGAGTCGTGATACGACATTGCTCGATGCCGACAAATACCTGAATATCCTGAAAAGGTTGGAACAAGAACCTACCGTAGAGGCTGCCTCGTTGAGTTATTGGAGCTTGCCTATGAGTGGCGCGAATAGTTATAACTCGCTGGCTGTACAAGATACCATCGGGGTGGGCGGGCGTATGATTTATGCTACCGGTGGATATACCCGGGTTTTCCATATGCAGGAGGAACAAGGGCGGACTTTTGCCGCTTTGCCTATCGGTATCAATAATGTGATGTTGAGCCAGGCTATTGCCGATGCTTTCAAGAAGCGGCTGCCGGAATTTTCGCTCAACACACCGTTGACATGGCGTGGAGATACGGTGAATACGGTTACTCAAGGTGGCATTGTCGGCAGCTTCCGCGATTATCGCTATGGCGATGACGCTCATTGGATTTTTATGCGCCTAGGCGAGCAGCTTATGCGTGAGGAATTCGGTGATCAGCAGGCGCAGATTGTTTTCCGTGTAAAGCCTGCTGCCGACGGGCCGGACTACCGGGAACAATTTCTCCGCGAGATAGCGCCGAGGCTAGACACGGACAATATATTTGTTGCCGACGCGGAACCTTACACGCAAATGCAGGCACAGTTCGAAGTGCTGTATGGAGATACGGACAAGGTGAACAGTCAGACAATAGTGGTACTGTTCCTCTTGGGAAATGTCTTCTTGGGACTGATAGGAACTTTCTGGGTTCGTACGCGCCGTCGTCGCTCGGAAATAGCCTTGCGGTTGGCGATGGGCAGTACCAAGCAGCAGGTCTTTTCCCTTCTTATGGGTGAGGGGTTACTGCTGTTGGCGTTGGTTACTCTGCCTGCCATGCTGATATGTTACAACGTAGGCATTGGCGAGTTCACCATTGGACGTACCGCATTGATTGCCACCTGGCCGGTGGAGTGGAGCATGATACGCTTCCTGATAGGCTCGCTGGCAGCTTGGCTGTTGATAGCGCTGATGGTGATGATGGGCATTTGGTATCCGGCACGGCAAGCCATGAAGATAGAGCCGGCAGAGGCGCTGCATGAAGAATAAGAAAATAATATCAACGATAAAAAAAGAACGTATCGTCTGTTTGTATCAAACACATCACTTGTTTGGGGCAAATACATCATCCGTTCGTACTAAACACATTATCTGTTTTTTTTGAGTAAGTAATCATCGTAATAAATAAGTAAGAATATGAAGACAAATATTATAGGTGTTATCATCGCATTGGCATTGGCATTTGCAGGCGTAATTTGTGCATGGGGACAAGATAACAAAGTGAGTGAAGTGCGTAAGGTGGAGGCTTTCTCATCCATTAGGATAACTTCTGTGGGTACGGTTTACTTCACACAGAGCGACAGCTACTCCCTACAGATTGAAGGACGGGAGAAGTACGTGAAGAATACGGAGAGCACAGTGAAGGACGGCCATCTCACCATCGGCTTCAAGAATAAGAAGATGCGCAACCAAAATGACGGTGTCACCATCCGTCTCTCGGCTCCGGACTTAGAGATGGTGGAATTTATCGGTGTGGGTGAATTCAACTGTGAGGAACCCTTGAAGCTGGATAAGCTGGAGTTTGAAGTGAAAGGTGTGGGTGATGTGCATGTGAAGGATTTGACTTGCCGCGACCTGCGGGTGGCTTTGCGGGGTGTGGGTAGTGCCGACATCCATGTAGTTTGCGATTATCTCTCTGCCAAGGTGGGGGGAGTCGGCGAAATTACTCTGAGCGGAACTGCCGGGCATGCTGACATTTCTAAAGGAGGCATAGGCGGGGTAAATACTGGTAATTTGAAAATAGGCCGTTAAGATGATAAAACAATACTTCACACAAGCTTGGGCACAGTTGCGGCAGCAACCGATGATTAGTGCCGTCAGCATAGCCGGTACGGCACTTGCCATCTTCCTCATCATGCTGGTGGTGATGATGCAGCAGGTGAAGGTAGCTCCGTTTGCTCCGGAGAGCAACCGCGACCGCTTTCTACATGTGCATTATATGAGCATCACCAACAAAAGCTGGGGAGAGGGAAACAGTTCCAACGGACCGATGGGGATAAAGACTGCGCTTGAGTGCTTCAAATCGCTGAAGACCCCCGAAGCAGTAACGATTTATACCTGTATGGTCATTTCTACCCCCGTGAATCTGCCGGGACAACCTGCAACGGGTATCGACCTGTTGCAGACAGATGATACTTTCTGGCGTGTGTTTGATTTCTCTTTTGTTGCCGGGAAACCTTATGACCAGGCTACATTCGATGCCGGACTACCCGTAGCGGTAATTACGGAAAGTGTAGCGCGCAGGTTATTCCAGACAACGGAGGCTGTTGGTCGCGAATTCCTTTTGAACCATGCTCCTTATACAGTGTCCGGTGTAGTGAAGGATGTTTCTACTTTGGCCAACACTGCCTATGCGCAGGTATGGGTGCCCTATACTTCTACTGAGGTGACGAAAAACACTTGGAGTGATGAGCATATGGGGATGATGAGCGTTACCATTCTGGCGAAAAGCCGTGATGATTTTCCCGCTATTCGTGAGGAGACGGAACGCCGCCGTCAGGAGTACGACACTGTAATTGGCGAGAATGGTTATTCGTTGATTTACCGTAACCGTCCTTATGACCAGGAGAAAAATGCCGCAGGAATGGCTGCCAACATCGAACCGGACGTGGACCAGGCACGCAGGCAGCGTCTCATTATCTTCATCATTCTACTGATTGTTCCTGCCATCAACCTCAGCTCGATGACGCAGAGCCGTCTGCGCCAGCGTGTGGCAGAGATTGGTGTGCGCCGGGCATTCGGTTCAACGAGACTGGAACTGATGGGGCAAATCATTGCAGAAAATCTGGTGGTGACATTGCTGGCAGGGGTGATGGGATTGTTGCTGAGTGTAGCATTCGCTTATTTGGGAAATACACTGCTGTTTGCGCAGGAATTCAGCCAGACGCTGAGTCCTCCGGCAGTGGATGCAAGCATATTGCTGCATGGCTCCACCTTTGGCTGGGCGTTGTTGTTCTGCTTTGTGCTGAACTTACTAAGTTCCGGTATTCCCGCATGGCGTGCATCAAGAATAGGGATTGTAAATGCATTGGGCGGACGTTTGCATAAATAACTCCATCACAAAACATTAATCATTGAAGAAAATGACTAAGAAACTTCTTACACAGATAAAGAATGAATGGCTCTCAAACCTATGGTTGGTGTTGGAGTTATTGGTAGTGAGTGTAGTGATGTGGTACGTGGTAGACTATCTCTACACGCGCGCCGCCACCTATCTGGAGCCGAGAGGCTTTAATATAGAGCACTGCTACCTTATAGAGTTGGGGGAACTGACACCCAAAAGTCCCGACTACATAGCCGGGCATACCTCTCAGCAAACCCACGATGACATAGCCGAGTTGTTGGAGCGTCTGCGTCGTCGGCCGGAGATAGAAGCGGTCAGCCTTTCGCAGAATTCATATCCTTACAACGGAAGCAATTCAGGCGCTGAAGTAAGCTATGACACTTTGCGTTCTCCCGGTTGGACCATCCGCAGGTTAGTGACACCGGACTTTCCCCGTGTATTCCGCTATCGGGGCACGCGTGGCGAGACACCCGAACAATTGGCTGAAATGTTGGAGCGCGGGGAGTTTATGGCTTCGGATAACCTCTACCGGAAATACGACCGCCGGATGACAGATCTCGTAGGCCAGCGGTTCTATCTTTTTGGTGATACTACGAAGACCTACCGGCTGGGTGCTGCACTGCAAAATGTACGCTATCACGATTATGACCAGGCGCGAAGCTCATATTCCATGATGGTGAAGCAGAGTTTCTACTATATCGGTCTCGAACTTTGTGTCCGCGTCCGTGAAGGGCAGGACAATGACTTCATTGAGAGGCTGAAGGCAGACAGTGAGAGCCAGTTCCGCATAGGCAATATCTTCATTTCGGAGATACGTTCTTTCAAGGATATTCGTCGCAACTACCAGCAGGCATGGACCAATGACATCCGTAACTATGTGATGGGTATGGGATTCCTGCTGCTGAACATTTTCCTCGGCTTGCTCGGAACATTCTGGTTCCGTACGCAGCAACGCCGTTCGGAGATAGCACTGCACAAAGCGCATGGAGCGACAGACCGTGCCATCTTCAGCCGGCTGCTTAGTGAAGGGATATTGTTGTTGGCAATTGTCACCCCCGTTGCATTGCTCATCGATTATAATCTTGCACACCTGGAGTTGAATTCCTGGAGGAACGGTACGACGTTGGAGTGGGACCGCCTGCTGCTCTGTGCTACCATCAGCTTTGTGCTGATTACCCTAATGATTGTCATCGGTATAGGTATTCCCGCCCGCAAGGCGATGAAGGTGCAGCCTGCCGAAGCATTGCACGATGAATAGAAAGCTATGGAACAAATTTTAGCTCTTATCCGCCAGAATCCCTTTTTCAGTGCTGTTTCCGTCATCGGTACGGCAGTGAGTATAACCTTTGTCATGGTCATTTACATGGTGTATGACATCCAGACGGCTGACTTGGCTCCCGAGTCGCACCGCAGTAGCATGGTATATTCTTCTTATGGATACTCTTACCGCAAGTCCGACCACAGCAATTCCAATACGGGCATGTCTTATCGGGCTGTCAACGCTATTTTTGCAGAACTTCCGGGTGCGGAACTTGTCACCTATCTGGGACCTACCTATCTTAGATACTGTGGGGATTCGCCCGTGCGGGGAATGCGCCGTACGGTTCGTCAGGTGGATTTGAACTATTGGCGTGTCTACGATATCCCTCTTGTGGCGGGCCGTCTTTTCAGTACCGAAGAGTTCGATGCTTGCCGGGATGTCGTGGTTATAGGCGAACAGCTTGCTCGCGAAGCTTTCGGGTCTGCCGAAGCAGCCATTGGCAAAAATTATTTTGTCAACTTTCGCCCTAAGCGCATTGTCGGGGTCACCAAGGATGTGAGCTCTCTGTTCACATTTGCCTATGGAGAGTTGTGGATGCCTTATTCCACCCGGGATTCCGGTCTGGGCAGTGAAGGGCTACGGGGAGATTTCGAGGCTGTGGCCCTTGTCAAGCCCGGTGTCGGCAGAGAGGAACTCAAGCGGCAGATAGAACAGTCGCTTGCCCGCTTCAACGAGATACTGGTCGAATATGAACTGGAGCTTCCCGACCTCAGCACCTATACGGAACGGCAGTTCTTCCGTAATGACACGATGAGTCCTGCCGTAACCTGCATCATCCTGGGTTTGATATTGCTTATTGTGCCCGCTATCAATGTCAGCGGACTTATATCTTCGCAAATGTCCCGTCGCATGGCTGAGCTTGCGGTAAGGAAAGCATACGGCGCCAGCCGTTCTACCTTGATGGTGCAGTTGCTCCGCGAGAACCTGGCCTTGGCATTTGCCGGCGCATTGCTCGGTTTTCTCTTTTCGTGCATATTCCTATGGCTGGGTAAGGACTGGATGCTTGGCGATGGTGCTCCCGGAACGAATTTTGATGTAAGCGTCTGGCTCTTCCTCCGTCCTGCGGTTTTCGTGGCTGTATTGGTGGTGTGTCTGTTGTTCAACCTGCTTTCTGTGTTTATTCCTGCCTGGCATGCCACCCGTGGCCCTATAGCCGAGGTTCTTGGCGGAGAATGAGCGGATAAACGAATCCCAATTAAAACAGTAACGAGTATGATACATTCTATTTTACACCAGATATGGAACCAGCGCCGCAGTAACGGCTGGCTGTTTGCCGAGCTGTTGATTGTATTTACATTGATGTGGTATTGTGTGGATGTACTCTATGGCTTTGCCCATGCAGAACGGCAGCCTAAGGGGTATGATTTGGAGCATGTCTATAAGATAAGGATTTCCTGCAATCCCACACAGATAGTGCCGTGCACGTCGGAAGACAGCCTGCAGACCTTCTGGTTCAAGCCGATGGAGGAAGTGCTCCGGCGTATCAGGCAATATCCTGCAGTGGAAAGTGCTGCCACGTGGCTGGGTACCGATACTTATACCCGCGGGCGTGTTTACCAGGGGTATACGACGGACAGCGTGCATGTTGTCGAGACTACAGTGCGCTATGTGTCTCCCGAATATTTCGACGTCATGCGCATTCCGCTGTTGCAGGGGAATGTCTCGGATTGGAATTCCACTGCCAGTCCTCTGCCTGCCGTGGTGACCCGTGATTTGGCAGACAGTCTTTTTCAGACAAGTGCCGGGGCGGTGGGCCGCGAGTTTCTGGATTATTACAGCGGAGGTCTCCGTTACCGTGTCTCTGCAGTCTGTGCCTTGCAGAAGACGGATGACTATGCCCGTTACGGACCTTTTGTCCTGACTCCTTTCCCCGGTTGGTTCTATGAGGACCAGTACCTCCCGTTCATCTCCCTACGGATACGTCCGGAGGTGGATACGGATAATTTTGCAGCCCGTTTTTATCAGGATATGACGTCGCAGCTGCAGGTCGCTCCATTCTATCTTTTCGACATACAGAGCTATAAGGACCAGAAGATAGAGCGGGATGCTGCCGAAGGAATCACCCCGTATATCCGCAGCGCAAGGCTCATTGTGATATTCTTTGTTTTCAATGTATTCATCGGGCTGATGGGAACTTTTTGGTTCCGTACCCGCCATCGCCGCAGCGAGATTGCTTTGCGCATGGCCATGGGCAGCAGCCGCGGAAGAATACGCTGGCAATTGCTGGGTGAAGGGTTGCTGCTGTTGGCACTTGCTTCCATCCCCGCTTTGATGATATGTATCAATATGGTTATGGCAGATGTCACTTTTACGGAAGCCACGGATGCCACTTGGGGGAGATTTGTCATATGCGTTTCTATTGTCTGGATATTGATGGCATTGATGGTGATTGCAGGAATCTGGTATCCGGCTTCACGGGCCATGAAGGTACAGCCTGCCGAAGCATTGCACGATGAGTGAGTTTTTTTTGAATAATCTGTGCTCATTCTCAATATAACTTGTATATTTGCGTGACGAATAAGAGTTTTGCGTTGAGTATACAAAATCTATATTATGATGAAACGCCTTTTCTTTCCATTGTTTGCAGGCTTGTTGTGGTTGATGTCGGGAACACTTTCGGCTACGGAACGTACGTACAATGTACTTTTCATACAGTCCTATACAAAAAATACTCCTTGGCACAGCCTTCTGACAGAAAATTTGGAGAACGGACTGGACAAGGGGGGAGTTAAAGCCAATATCACTACTGAATATCTGAATGCTGATTACTGGTCTTTCGCTTCCGAGTGCTTCATCATGCGCCGCATCTGCGAGCGTGCCAGGCAACGGAAAACGGACTTGATTGTGACCTCCAGCGATGAGGCTTTCTTCACATTGACCCATTGCGGTGATTCCCTGCCTTATCAGATACCGGTAGTGGTTTCGGGTATCAAATACCCGGATGAGAGGGTCTTTGAAAGAATGCCCAACGTCTCCGGCTATGTTTCGAAAACGGATTTCGATGTCTTGCTGGATGCGGCTGTCCGCATGTTTCCTTCCCGCAGGGAGTTGGTCTGTCTGTCCGACAGCAGTTTCCTGAGCCTTAAAGGGGTTAAGGCTGTGGAGGAATCCTGGGAACGCATAAAGAGCAACTATCCGGAGCATGAGTTGAAAGTGCTGAATGTGCAGGCCAAGTCCTTGAACTCTATCATCACTTCCATTTGCTATGACTACAATGCCTACAAGCATATTGTCATTGCTCCCAAATGGATTCCCTTTCTTTCCTTGAAGTTGAAGGCCCCCGTGTTTACCAGCCAGAACCTGGCTATGACGAACGGTGTTCTGTGTGTGTATGATGCCGTTCCCGGAGAGGATGCTTTTGCTGCCGGCCGGCAGGCTGCAAGTATTTTGAAGGGCAAGTCACCCGCCTCATTGGAAGTAAAGGACTTTGGGGGCAAGTTGCTGTTCGATTACAAACAGTTGCAGTTTTTCCGTGTGGACACGAACCGTGCGGAGAGCAAGGGCATCATTTTGAATATACCGTTGATGGAGCGTTACCGTGTCTGGTTCATTCTGTTCTATTCGCTGATTGTCGGGGCATTGGTGCTGCTGGTTGCCTGGCTTTTCCGTGCCAACCGCAGGGAGTCGCGTAAGCGCATACATGCCCAGACCCGCTTGTTGATACAGCACCGCCTGGTGGAGCAGCGCGACGAGTTCGACAATATCTTCTGTTCCATTCGCGACGGCTTGATTACGTATGATACCGACCTGCGCATCCATTTTGTCAACCGTCCGTTGCTACAGATGCTGGGACTTTCTTCCGAAACCTATACGTCCCGTTTCTATGAAGGGCAGATGGCCGGCTCCATTTTCAGGATTTACATGAATGGAGAAAACATCCTGCAGGACTTGTTGAAGAAAGTACGTACCGGAAAGAGACCTATTTCTATTCCGGAGAAAGCCTTCATGCAGGAAAACCATCAGGGAACGTATTTCCCCGTTTCCGGCGAGGTAGTACCTATCTTTGCCAATGAAAAGATGACGGGAATGGCGATTGTATGCCGCAATATCTCCGAAGAAGAGATGCAGAGACGCTTCTTCAATATGGCGGTGGAGGAAAGCTCCATTTATCCGTGGCAGTACAACATGCATATGAACCGTTTCCATTTCCCGGGTGGATTGCTGCGCCGTTTCGGGTATACCGATGATACGGACTTGCTGGCACGTGATGAGATGGACACCCTTATACATCCGGAAGACTTGCTGCATACGCGCAGGAATTTTGATGCCATTCTGTTGGGCAATGAAATCAATTCACGGATGAGTTTCCGGTTGAAGAGTGCGGATGGGAGCTATGAATGGTGGGAGTTCCGCAGTACCGCTTATGACGGACTGACGGTTGATACCCCATACATGGTATTGGGAGTATGCCAGAGCATCCAGCGTTACAAGGATACGGAAGAGGCCTTGATTGCCGCACGTGACCGTGCCTTGCAGGCCGACAAGCTCAAATCTGCGTTCCTTGCCAATATGAGCCATGAGATACGTACCCCTCTGAATGCCATTGTCGGTTTCTCGGATTTATTGAAGGACTTGGACGCTTTTTCTCCGGAAGAGGTAAAGCAGTTCGTCGAAACAATCAACATCAACTGTACGTTGCTGCTGGCGTTGATAAACGATATTCTGGACCTCTCGCGCATAGAATCGGGCACGATGGACTTTAAGTTCGGAGCATTCAACCTGGCGTTCATCATGCAGGAGGTCCATGAATCCCAGCGTCTGAGTATGCCTCGGGATGTAGAGCTGCGTATAGAGATTCCGGAAGGGGAAGACAAATTGGTCATCACCGATTCCGTCCGCTTGAAGCAGGTCGTGAACAACTTGATAAACAATGCCAAGAAATTCACGGTAACGGGCAGCATCACCTTCGGCTATGTCACGAACCGGGAAGGATATACCACCATCTTTGTCGAAGACACGGGAAGCGGTATCTCCGAAGACGCCCAGAAACATATCTTCGAACGCTTCTACAAAGAAGACAGCTTTACGCAGGGCGCCGGTTTGGGGCTGAGCATTTGCCAGACCATCGTAGACCGCCTGCATGGTTCTATCTCGGTCTCCTCAGAGTTGGGAAAAGGAACGCGTTTCGAGGTGGTGATACCGGATGCGAACGAGTAATCATTCAATCCGTTTGCAGGCATTGGCTTGCAGGAACTCTTCCAATATATCCTCGTAATTGCCATACAGCATGATGTGGTGGTTGCCCAGCGGTGTCTTGAGGAAATAGTCGGCAGGGGAGTTCATTTTTATCCGCACTTGGGTGCGGCACATATTGATGTAGTTTGTATTCTCAACAAGCGTGCCGGTGCTCAGGTAATATTCGTCCAGGCTTTCGCTTCCGCATTTTACGATGGTTACATCTCCCGTCGGCAGGATTCCCTGAATACCGATGCCGCTTTCCGTCTCAAAATGGTTGCGTATGATGAACTGCTCCGTTTGTGCGATGCCGATGGTGCAGTGTGCCAATATGATTTCATTGGTACGGGCATTTATCATGGAAGGATTGGCCATGAAGGAGTTTTTCCCCGTCAGCACTTTTACGGCCAGCATGGTGAAGACGGATTGCAAATCGCCTTCACATCCGGCAATGATTCCTTCGTCGTTCAGCAAGGCAAGGGCAAGGCAGCCGGTGGTTCCCGTTTGGTCTATCAGGCGGAAGCAGCTGAGGGTAATGGCGCTCAGTCGCTCTTCCTCTACAATCCTCTTGATGGCTCGATACAGCCGCATGGCTTTTATCATGTCTTCGGGGCTTGCCTCTCGGCAGGCAAGCGCTTTTCCTGCCAGTCCGGCGCATGCTTCGCCCACCTCGTCGTCCGTTATCTGTCCGTAGTATTCATAAATGCGGTCCAATGAGACGTCTGTGTACTCGATACCCCAGCGGCGTTTGGCAAGCAGATAATCCACATTGCTGGCAACGAGCCAGCTGGACGGAGTGCCCATTACGCCGATGCGCATGCCGAAAAGGCTGCGTTGTGCCACGAAATTGCTGTGCAGGACAAAAATACGCTTGATGGTCTCGGGGAGCTCTCCGTGAAGAATCTCGCTTTTCATTCCCCGGCCGCGCAGCCAGGAAGATATTTCGAGAGCGGCGGCCAGTGAGTTCTGCATGCCGTCTGCCAAGAGGATGGCGGGGCGGGGAAGGGATTCGAAATGCTGGATTACCAGCCGTTCCACACCTCCGGTGGCAATGAATATAATACTGAAGTCATCGGGTGATAACTTGTCTATGTCTTTGTAATCAATGAAGTTGACGGTAAAGTATTTTTCCAATTCAGTCAATATCACTTCGTGGGAGCTACGGACTGATGCTTGTTTATGCAGTATGGAAGAAAAAGTTATAAGGTTGATGACCATGGTGTTATTTACTATTTGACTATTTACTATTTACAATTGATTCTACTTGGCTCGTTTGCTTTTTCAAAGATACAAGTTTCTGTTTACATATCATAGAGTTTTTACGATAGATAAGTTTTTTAAAGTTTTTATGGTCTTGCCTTCCTTTTGGTTTCAAATAATTCGCTACATTTGCAACTTTAATGATAAAGTGATAGCAATATCACCTATAAATACTCTATTAAATAGTAAATCATAAATCGTCAAATAGTAAATAAACCTCATGCCAACAATATCTATTCGCGGAATGGAGATGCCCGCATCTCCTATCAGAAAACTGGCTCCTCTGGCAGATGCTGCCAAGCAGAGGGGTATACATGTATTTCACCTGAACATCGGTCAACCCGACCTGCCTACTCCGGAAGTCGCGATTGAAGCGATACGGAACATCGACCGGAAAGTTCTGGAATACAGTCCCAGTGCGGGATATCGCAGTTACCGCGAGAAGTTGGTGGGTTACTATGCAAAGTACAATATCAATCTGACTGCAGACGACATCATCATCACTTCCGGCGGCTCGGAGGCGGTGTTGTTCTCTTTCCTGGCTTGCCTCAATCCGGGGGATGAAATCATTGTTCCCGAGCCGGCCTATGCCAATTATATGGCGTTTGCCATCTCTGCCGGAGCCAAGATACGCACCATTGCCACGACCATCGAAGAGGGTTTCTCGTTGCCCAAGGTAGAGAAGTTCGAGGAGTTGATTAACGAGCGCACGCGTGCTATTTTGATTTGCAATCCCAACAATCCTACGGGTTACCTCTATACACGCCGTGAAATGAACCAGATTCGCGACCTTGTGAAGAAGTACGATTTGTTTCTCTTCTCGGACGAGGTGTACCGTGAATTTATTTATACGGGTTCTCCCTATATCTCTGCCTGCCATCTGGAGGGCATTGAGAACAATGTGGTGCTGATTGATTCCGTGTCCAAGCGCTATTCGGAGTGCGGCATCCGCATCGGTGCCCTGATAACGAAGAACAAGGAAATCCGGGATGCTGTCATGAAGTTCTGCCAGGCGCGTCTCAGTCCTCCGTTGATAGGCCAGATTGCCGCAGAAGCATCGCTGGATGCCGATGAGGATTATCTGCGCGACACATACGATGAATATGTAGAACGCCGTAAATGCTTGATTGACGGATTGAACCGTATACCGGGCGTATATTCGCCCATCCCGATGGGAGCATTCTATACGGTGGCAAAGCTTCCGGTAGATGATTCGGACAAGTTCTGTGCCTGGTGTCTGTCGGAGTTCGAGTACGAGGGACAGACGGTATTCATGGCGCCTGCGTCCGGATTCTATACTACGCCGGGTTCCGGTCGCAACGAAGTGCGTATCGCATACGTACTGAAGAAAGATGACTTGAACCGCGCCTTGTTTGTATTGCAAAAAGCATTGGAAGCCTATCCGGGACGAACCGAATAAAATGAAATAATTCATTAGGCGCGGATTACGCGGATTACACGGAAAACTTAAGATAAAGACGTTTGTTTCAAATCTTCCGTGTAATCCGCGCCTAAAAAATAATAGCCCATGAACTTATCTCGCTTTATAGCGTTGCGCATTTATCGTAACTCGGAGCCGGGCAAGCAAGTTTCCCGTCCGGCTGTCCTTATCGCCATGGTGGGCATTGCCCTCGGACTGGCGGTGATGATTATTGCCGTGTCCGTCATTGTTGGCTTCAAGAGCGAGGTAAGGGATAAAATCGTGGGTTTCGGTGCCCATATCCAGATAGGCAACCTGGATGCTGCACGCTCTTATGAGACGCGCCCGGTGGTGGTGGGCGACAGCATGATGGCTGCGCTTTCCGATTATCCCGAAGTGAAGCATGTACAACGCTACTCCACCAAGCCGGGGATGATAAAGACCGTCGATGCCTTTCAGGGAATGGTGCTGAAAGGTGTGGGGCAGGAGTATGACAGCACCTTTTTCCACCGCCATCTGCTGGAGGGGGAGTTTCCGCAATTCAGCGATTCCGCTTCGTCCAACCGCGTAGTCATCTCAAAGTCTCTTGCCAACAAGCTGCAATTGAAACTCGGTGACAAGATAGACACCTACTTCATCCAGGACGATGTGCGTGCTCGCCGCCTGAAGATTGTAGGTATCTACCAAACCAACTTCTCCGAATACGACAACCTATTCCTGCTTACCGACCTCTATTTGGTGAATCGCTTGAACAACTGGGAGCCGGACCAGGTGAGCGGTGTGGAGCTGGAAATACGCGATTATGACAAGCTGGAAGAAACCACCTATGAGATAGCTGCTGATACGGATGAGAATCCCGACCGCTATGGTGCCGAGTATTGCGTCCGCAATGTAGAGCAGCTCAATCCCCAAATCTTTGCCTGGCTGGGCATCTTGGATGTCAACATCTGGGTCATTCTCATTCTGATGATTGGAGTGGCGGGGTTCACCATGGTATCCGGCCTGCTGATTATCATCATAGAGCGTACCTCCATGATAGGCGTGCTGAAGTCTTTGGGAGCCAATAACTTTACCATCCGTAAAGTCTTCCTTTGGTTTTCGGTCTTCCTCATTGGGAAAGGCATGCTTTGGGGGAACATAATCGGCCTTGCGTTCTATTTTGTGCAGCGCTGGTCCGGCTTGTTCAAGCTCGACCCTGAAACCTATTACATGGCTACTGTTCCGGTATCTTTCAATATCTGGCTGTTCCTGCTGCTGAATGCCGGCACATTGCTGGCTTCGGTCCTGATGTTGCTGGGCCCATCATTCCTGATTACACGCATCCATCCGGCAACTTCCATCCGTTACGAATAAGAGAATCACTTTCTCAGAAAACCGCTTTTCTTGCGGAACAGACAGTACCATTTCCAACGTAAAGACTGTATCGGCTGCAATAGGTCGAAAGCCGGTAGTGTGAAGTAATATCTGCGCTGTTCTTCCAGGTCGTGGGCAGTCTTGTTGACAATGACGGCCTGCATGGTGAAACGGAGCAGGAACAAAAGGAAAGCGACGCCTGCTGCCAGCCAGTGGAAGTGCAGAATGCCGATGACCATCGCGGCTATCCAGGATGCGTGGAATGCCAGGCGGGTCAAGGTCTCAAAACCGGCCAGCCAGCGTTGCATTCCATGATACAGCCGTGCTGTGGAGGCGTAGCCTATTTTCTCTTCTTTCCAGTCCTTGGCACGCAGAAGCGGCTGCATGCGCACAATGGCATTGGCATCCGTTTCCACCCGCGTGTTCTCCGGGGTAGCCACGTGGTTGATGAACAAATCGTCGTCTCCCCGTTGCAGGTTGAGGTGTGCGGAGAATCCTTTCTGTTGGTAGAAGAGTTCCTTCCGGTAGGCCAGGTTACGCCCGATACCCATGTAGGGGCTGCCTGCCAGGGCAAATCCCAGATAGCGCATGGAAGTGAACAGATTGTCGAATGCCGTCCGTTTGTGCAGCCAGCCTTTGCCGCGTTCGTAGCCGCTGTATCCCAGCACCACTTGGGTACGTGATGTGAAGTTGCGTGCCATCAGTCGCAGCCATTGGTTGCTTTGGGGCATGCAGTTGGCATTGGTAAACACCAGCCATTCATATTTGCTGGCCTTGATTCCAAGCGTTACGGCCAGCTTCTTGCGGCTGATGTAGCGGGAGGAATCGGGCACGAAGCTGTGATAGAGATGGGGATATTTCTCCTCGAGGATGGTCAGGTAATCCTCGCTCTCATCGGTGTTGCCGTCGTTAATGACGATGACTTCAAATTGGGGATAGTCCTGCTCCAGCACGGCGCCCAGGTTGCGGCGCAGATTCTCGGATTCCTCGCGGGCGCAGATGATGACGGATATGGGGGGCAGTTCCTGGGTGAAGTGCGTGTCTCCCTGCTTCACGGCACGGCTGCGCGCATGAATACGGTTGTAGAGACAGAGGTAGTAGATAATTTGAATAAGGAACAGACCACCCGCCGTAGCGAGTACGATAATTTCAGTTGAATCTAATGTAAATGCTTCCATGTGCAGTAGGACGTTTATGTGCTGCAAATTTACACAATTTCCGGCACTACCTCAAACTTTGTTCCGGGAAAGTGCTTGGACAAATACTGCTTGATGTATTTCATCGTGTCTTCCTGGATAGTCTTGTCCTCTACCGTGGGATAGAGGTTGTAGAGTACCGTATCGAGCGCGATGTCCCGGTTCTTGATGGCTTCGAAGCTCAGCAGGGTGTGGTTGATGCTGCCCAGCTTTCCGGAGGTGACAAAGATAAGCGGGTACTGCTTCTCCGCAATGTAGTCTATCGTCAGGAAATCTTCGGTAAGGGGAACCATCAGACCGCCGGCGCCTTCTACGAGCACGGTATCATAGCGATGGGAAAGTTCCCTGGTGGCACGCTCTATTTTTCCGAAGTCTATCGGGCGCTTGTCTATGCGGGCGGCGAGGTGGGGAGAGCAGGGATAGGAGAATATCTCGGGCATGGTCAGCTCCTCTTTGTCTTCCGGCAGGTAGCCGGTTCCGGTGAGGCGGCGGTGCAGGTCGATGTCCTCGGAATGGCCGGTGTTGCCGGTCTGGATGAACTTTTGGGTGATGACGCGCAGGCCGCGTTGCATAAGCTCACGGGCATACCAGGCGGTGCAATAGCTTTTTCCGGCATCTGTATCAATGCCGCTGATGAAGTAGATGTTTTTTGTTTCCATTATTTTGTCTTTTTTCGTGCGATGATATAAATAGGGTGATAGGTCAGGCTTACGTTGCCTGCGGCATCACTGAACCGGGTTGTGTATTCTTTGCAGAAGGATTGCAGGCGGCTGCGCGTCCATATCCTTTTTTCCGTTCCCGTCACTCCGGTTTGCTTCAGATGCTTCAGCACTGCCTGAGGGGTGGGGAAGGGCAGGGTTACTACCTCTTCCTCGGCATGGAGAATATCGAAGTGGGGAGACAGCAGGGCTTGCAGCTCCTCAACGGAGAGATAGTCCAGCCCATGCCCCGTCAGTTGGCGTATTTCGTGCATGTTTGTGGTGCCGAAGGTGCTGAAGGCAAGCAGGCCGTCTGCCACCAGTGCTTGGTGGCAGCGGGTGAGGAAAGCACCTGGGTCGTTGAACCATTGCAGGGTGGAGCACGAGGTTATCAGGTCGGTTTCTCTGGGGAAGTCGAGAGCTTCGGCATCACCCGGCAAGAAGCTGACGCGGGGAGTGCGCGTAGTGCATAGCTCCCTGACGCATTCCTCCATATCCCGGCAGAGGTCGTTCAGCAACAGCGTTTCCGGTTGCAAGGTGTTCAGCAACATGCGCGAGTAGCTGCCCGTTCCGCAACCAAGCTCTACGATGTGGCGGAAGTGTGTAGGAAGTTGCGGACGGGGTATGCCTGCGGAAAGCAGGGCATCGGTCAGTAGGCGCATCATTTTTTCGGCTACTTGCCGTTGCACGCTGGCTTCGCGGTCGTAGGTGCTTCGCGAGTAGGAGAAGCGTTTTGCTACAAGTTCTTTGTCTATGGGGTGTGTAGGGGTATCTGTCATTTTTTTCAATCCTTTTGTTATGTATCCAGTTCTCTCAGATGGCTTAGAAAATCGTCAATGGGCATCGACCACATGTCTTGCAGCAAGAAGCGGAACATTGGTTCGTCATAGTGGGCGCAGTCTGCAACAATCAGTTTGTCGTCATCGAACATGTAATCGAAATTTAGTTTCATATTTTCTAAAGGGAAGATGCGGTCGTTGACGCCTATGAAAGCGTAGTTATAATCGATGTATTGGTATTTATCGTTTACATAGGCATCCATCTCGTCATCATTGGAGTAGATATAATTGCCGTTTTCATCGATGGTTATCCCTCTCATTTGGGTGTATTTTTTCTCAATGAGTTCCAGCTCTTCCTTAATTTCGTTGAAGTCCCGGCGGGGAGTGATGGCAAGGAAGGCTTTGTAGGCATTGCTGTCTTTGCACATGCGGCGCATGAACTTCTGGAGCGAGGCGGGAGTCAGTCCGCTCAAGGTGTCTCGGAAGGTCTTTTCGGGAATTCCATCTGTGTCACCGATAGGGGTAATGGTACCATTGAAAGCTATAAGCAGCAGTTTCTCCTTGGGCACGGAAGCCAGTGCGATGGGAGCTGCCCATACGCCCATGGACCATGCCACTACGTTCACTTGCCGGTATTGCTCCAGGATGGAGGTATCGAAATCGAGCGTGCGGTAGTCATAGCAAATCATGTAGTCCATGCCTTGGGGGCAATATTGTTTAAAGGGTGTTTCGTCGGCTGCCCATCCTGCGAAGAACAGTAGCAGCTTGGGATTATTTTTTTTGATGATGTAAACTTGTTTCATAATAATATATGTGATGAATTTTCTTATACTATATATATTTAATTATTTCTTCTATCTCTTGTTCTGTAATGTCCGCTGTCAGCGAGAAGCGGATACGTGATGTCCCTTCGGGCACCGTGGGCGGGCGTACCGGCAGTGCATAGAACCCATGCCTCTGCAGCAACTCTGCGCACAGCACAGTGTCGGCACTGGGGCCGATAATCAGTGGGACGATATGGCTTGCGCTGGGGCATCCGTACCCCTTGGCTTGTAATGCTTCGCGCAGTGTCCGGCTGATTCTTGCCAGATGCTCGCGGTGGTCCTGCATTCCGGCAAGTTTCCGTACGATAAACAGTGTCCAGGCAATACTTGTCGGAGGCAATGCCGTGGTGAAGATGAGGGTTCGCATCCGGTTGACGAGATACTCGCGTATCGTCCGGCAGCAGGCGATGTATGCGCCGGCAGACGCCGCTGCCTTGCCGAAGGTACCCACGAGGAAATCTATATCCCGGATGTATCCGGTTTCTTCGGCGCAGCCCAGACCGCGCAGTCCCCTTACGCCGAATGCATGGGCTTCGTCCACATAGAGCAGTACGTTGGAGTATCTTTTTTTCAAATGCACCAATGCCGTGAGGTCGGCTTGGTCACCGTCCATGCTGAAGATGCTTTCTGTGACGATAATCAATTGCCGGAATGTTGCATGGTGTTGTTCCAGCAGGCGTTCCAGTTGTACCAGGTCGTTGTGGCGGAAGCGGATGCAGCGTGCGGTGGATAGGCGGATGCCGTCGATGATGCTGGCATGCACCAGCTTGTCTGCCAGTATCAGGGTTTGTGCATCGCTCACGGCGGGTAGAATCCCCATATTGGCATGATAGCCGCTATTGAGCACCAGTGCTGTCTCTGTGCCGAAAAGTGTAGCGAGTTCCGTCTCCAGCTCTTCGTAAATCCCGAAGTTCCCCGTCAGCAGGCGGGAGGAGGAGGAAGTCGGCAGGAAGGTGTCCGGTGTCAGTGTCTGCAGGAATTCTTCCTTCAGCTGGCGGTCGGCAGCCAGACCCAGATAGTCGTTGGACGAAAGGTTCAGCATATGCCGGCCATCGGCTACAACCGTGCGTCCCTCGTGTGTCAGTTGCGGCAGGCGGCGCAGGTTGCTGTGTTCTTTCAATGTTTGCAGCTCTTGCTGCATATAGTTAGTTACGTTCATAAATTCTTGATATAATAATTTTCCCTTTATCCTCTCAATTCATTTCCTGTATAATTTTCATCAACCCTCCCGTCAGCTTCCTCAACTGTTCCGGCTCTATAATGAACGGAGGCATCAGGTATACCAATCTTCCGAACGGGCGTACCCAGATTCCCTCCTCAACGAAGCGTTTTTGCATCCACGCCATGTCTACGGGCTTTTTTGTCTCAATCACCCCGATGGCTCCCAGCACACGTACATCCGTCACTTGCGGTAATCGGCGTGCCGGTTCAAGCTCTTCTTGCAGTTGCCGGCTGATGCGAGTCACCTTGCCTTGCCAGTCGTATTCGGGCGAGGTCAGCAGCTTCACCGAAGCGCACGCTACGGCGCATGCCAGTGGATTCCCCATAAAGGTGGGTCCGTGCATAAACACCTCCGGTGTATGGTTGGAGATGGTATCCGCCACTTCATTCGTCGTCAGTACGGCAGACAGCGTCATGTATCCGCCCGTTATGGCCTTTCCTATGCACATGATGTCCGGTTCTACACCCGCGTGCTCCCAGGCAAAGAGTTTTCCCGTCCGTCCGAAGCCCGTGGCTATCTCATCGAATATCAGCAGCAGGCCATGTTCCTTGCATATCTGTGCCGCTTCGCGCAGGTACTGGGGGTGGTAGAACCACATGCCGCCAGCGCCCTGCACCACAGGTTCGAGGATAAGCGCTGCCAGTTCCTCGTGATGCTCCTCTACCAGTTTCCGCAGTTCCACCGTATCCCGTTCATCCCATTCGCCGTGGAAGCGCGAGCGCGGCTGCGGCACGAAATAGCGCACCGGCAATGATGCCCCGAACAGCGAATGCATGCCCGTCACCGGGTCGCAGACAGACATGGCATTCCATGTATCCCCGTGATAACCCGAACGGATAGTCACAAAATTGTTCTTCTTCGCCTTTCCCTTGCCATACCAGTACTGCACGGCCATTTTCAAGGCCACCTCTACTGCCACCGAGCCCGAGTCGGCATAGAATATCTTCTGCATGGACGGCGGGACGAGCGGTAGCAGCAACTGGCCCAGTTCAATGGCAGGGTCGTGTGTCAGCCCTCCGAACATCACATGCGACATCTTGCCCAGCTGTTCCTCTGCCGCCCGGTTCAGTGTAGGGTGGTTGTACCCGTGGACGGCGCACCACCACGACGACATTCCCTCTACGAGTGTTTCTCCGCTTTCCAGGGTGATGGTGGCGCCTTCGGCATGCTTCACCTTGTACACCGGTAGCGGGTTGGTGGTGGAGGTATAGGGGTGCCATAGGTGCTCTCTGTCGAACTGCGAGCCGCAGAACCGGTATCCGGCATTTTCTATCAGCACCTTGTCTTCCGACACTTTCGAGCCGAGCGTTGTCAGCAGGTCGCCCACGATGGCAGAGTTGATGCCGATGTGCAGCGCTTGCTTCACGGCCTCCTTGCTCAGTTGCGAGCGTCCTCCGGCAAAGCGGAGGAAAGCCGTCGGGTTGATGAAGCGGAAGAGGGCGATGGTGGTCAGTATTTCCTCCTCGCTGAGTGGCGCCTGCCGTTCCAGCGGTGTGCCGGGGATGGGGCTCAGGAGGTTGATGGGGATGGACTGTACTTCCAGCTCGCGCAGTGTGAAGGCGAATTCGATACGTTGCTCCATGCTCTCGCCCATACCGATGATGCCGCCGCTGCAGATGTCCATGCCTACGTTGCGGGCGGCTTGTAGGGTGCGCAGCTTCTCTTCCTGCGTGTGCGTGCTGCACAGTTGGGGAAAGTAGGAGGGGGCTGTCTCCAGGTTGCAGTGATAGCGGGTGATGCCTGCGTCGTGCAGTGCCCGCATTTCGTCTTCGTTGAGCAGTCCCAGTGATGCGCACAACTGGATGGACGAGTGCCGGCGCATGTGCCGGGCGGCTTCGCACAGTTTCTCCATGTTTCTGGAGGAGGGCTTCCGTCCACTGGTCACCAGCGAGAAACGTGCCACGCCCTGGGCTTCATTATGCCGGGCATGCCGCAGGCATTCTTCTTTGTCCACCAGGTCGTACACGTCTGCCTGGGTTTTGTAGTGCGACGACTGTGCACACCACTTGCAGTTTTCCGGGCATCGTCCGGACTTGGCATTAATGATGGAGCACATGTCAAACTCCTCCGAGGCCAGGCCCCGGGTTATCTCGTGGGCAGCTTCGTATAGCGCTTCCTTGTCGGGTTGCACAGCCAGCCATTCGGCTTCTTCCTTACTGATGTGGCTGCCGCGCAGCACTTGTTCCTTTAATTTCTGTAGGGTCATATCTTTCTTGGGTTATGTTCATGGATAAAGACAGAGGTACGGATTGCCGGGGCGGTGCAGCTCGTCATTCTGCTGCATGGCTTCCGGTAATCCGTACCTCTTGTTCTCTTTTGTTTCAGGCTATATGTGTCTTGTCCGCCCGTATTCCCGCAGGGGCGGATGAATTGTGTTTCAAAAAGAATGTGCCGGTTCGTTCCCGGCTCCGTGAGGATACTTGTCAGGGCGCTGCTGCTACCCAGCGGAATGCCGGTGTCGGTTTCCCTTCCTTCCGTTTCTCCTTTCCAGGTACTCTCTTCCCCGCATCCGGCATGTCCGGCGGTTCCCGCAGTCTTCTGTTTGGACAGAGAGCTGTCTGCCACGCTTTTGCGCAGGCAACCGATGGTGACACACCGTCCTATGCTGGCAAATGCAGCGTAGGCTTTTCTGCTCCAGCGGCGGAAGCGGATGGTAGGTGCGGCGGGTGATGTATTCCTCATGTTTTTTTTCAGCCTGATGCGGTTTTGTTTCCTTTTAGCGGATGCAAATGTAGAAAAAATAATTTCATAACGGTAATGGTCATGCATGAAAAAGCCGCGCAATAGTTGCATTTGCGCGGCTCTTCTTTAAGCAATGTCGTAGGATTTCACTCTTTGGACGACTGGTAGTAGAGATACCAGTCATTATTGGTGGCACCATTGGACTCTACCCATTTGGCGAAATCGGGATACTCCAGGTCGATGCGTACGGTTTCCTTTGCCGGAGTGAACCGGATGGGGCCTTCCGTGCCGGTTGTGGCTGGCAGCATGATGGCGAATGGATATTTGCCGTCCTTGTTGATGTAGTAGGCATCGTCTTTGGCTCCGATTTGCTCTGCGTTGGCTTTGCCGGTCGCTTTCTTCTTGGGCAGATGCACTTCTGTCCGGTTGTCGGCTCCGGCTGTATACTGGGCAATGATGAACGGATTCAAGTCGCTCTCCAGATTCTTCTTAGGCAATGTGTTGTCTGCAAATGTACGGGTTACGGTAAATTCGTTGCCCTGCACAGACTTTGCATCGGGGAATAGGATGACAGAAGAGGTCTCTGTTTCATCGACTGCTCCGGCAGGCAGTTCTATGCTGCCTCGCTGGCTGGCCACATATTGCACGGCAAATGCGTTGGAGTATGTGGCGGCACCACTTTTCTGTACGGGTACAAAGGTGTCTTCCACCTTCAGCACATAATTGTTGCTGTTGAATGAAATGGCCCGTTTGTGTTCGATAATCACGTCGTTCAAGTCATAGTCACCGCCATTGGGCCAGATGTCTTCGTAGGCATACGTGCGGTAGGTTGTTTCAGAGCTCGTCACCGTAGGCTCTTCCGGGTCTATGACCGGGCGGTCCGGGTCTTGAATGGCTTCATTGGGGTTAGCATCGATACAGAACAGTATGTCTTCGTAGCTGGTATCATTGCCATCTTCTACTCCATAGACTACCGTGCCGTTGCTGGCGGAGAGGGAGATAAAGCGGGCTTGTTGGTCTGCATATATCTTGTTCCATTCTTTATTGGAATATATATAATTTATAGAGTAGTCGATACCTTCATAGGGGGTATATCCATCGGGGATGATGAAATATCCTATGGTATATCCTGCCGGGAATTTGGTGGAGACGTTACCGTTTTCGTCTCGATACAGAAGTTGTATTTTTGTATTCTTTTCTATGGGAGCGTCATATAGGGAATATTTGTTACCACCTCCAAACCGTTTGGTATATGGGTCGTCCCCTGCAATGGATGCATTAGGGATGATAATGAATTTGTCTACCTTGTCAGGGCTGTTGGGAACTTCATTGGTCTTGTAGTAATAATAGCCGATGGAAGTCAGGTAACCGGCACGTTCGGTCAGGAAGGTCAGATACAGTTCTGCATCGGTAATCGTTACGTGTTGTCCCTGGTTGTTGATATATGCTTGGGCAATGGTGGTGTTCACGTGCTTTGTGTCTCTCACCAAATCTCTGTTGTCCAGATTGTTGGGTTTGCTGTCATGGCCTTTCCACAGCGTGCGTTGCAACTGCTTTAAAGTTCCGTTGTTGAAATTTCCCTTAGTTACAATGTCATTATTATCAGTAATCTCACCGTGAGCTTGTCTCCATCCAACGATGGAGTATACCCGTTCCTTCCTGTCCTTTAGGTCGATAGTCAGGTTGGATTTTGCACGTGTCATGGCAGTTGAGCGGGTGTTGGCATTATTTTCGGTCATATCTACCACCACTTTGCCGTTTTCCACATCCGCTTCCACATACATGGGGGCTCCCCAGCTTTGTGAGATGATATATACCTTTTCTGTCGCTTTGGGCAGTTCTACGTTGCCGGTGAAGCGTCCGTCTGCATCTGCAAAGATTTTAAAAACCGCTTCGCCGTTGATGGAGTAGAGGTTGTTTGTCTGATAGGTGATGGGGTCTTCTGTAAACACCTCTATTAATGCGCCTCCTGCGATTTTTCCATAATTCACGTCAAAAGCTACCTGGGCTGTTGTTGCAAAGTCAAAGTATTCGCTCTCCGGCTTTAGTTCTGTTTTTCCACGTTCGGGATTGTATAGGTCTTTTTCGGTACATCCCGTGAATATGCTGCAGGCAATTGCTGAAATGAGGGTTGCAGCACTAACTTTCGTCATAAGTCTAACTTTCATATTTTTATTGTTGTAGATTGCTTGTTTGTTTGTCTTATGAACGCTGTCTATATCACAACCGCCACCCACTTCACAGACGAGTTGTAGATACTACATTTTCTCGAGCGCTTTTTTCATGTTGCAAATATAAACATAGTATTTATAATCTACAACTTTTGGGGTTTAAAAACACTTTTGGTGGGTTAAAAAGTTGTATAAAGTGAATTGATACTAATTGGATGAATCGAATGGTGCGGGCATAAAAAAAGGCTATCTATCCCAGACAGCCAATCTTTTGTTAACCTTAAATCTAATACTATGAAAAACACATTGCAAAGGTACGTGTTTTCTGATAATCTCCAAATTTGCAGTAGATAATATCATGTTTTATAACAAGACTTAATGGTCATTAAGAACTTTATCTGCAATATTCATCGTACATTTGCTCCTGATATATCATCCGTTTGCCCTTTATGCATTATGCATTCGGTGCAGACGGATGATGTGTTTTCGTGAACTTATATACAGACAAACAACTATAAAACAGACGTTTATAATGAAATCAATCCAGAACAAAGGAATAAACCTCACCGCAGAAGACCTCAAAAACCGAATCGCTGACAGAAAAGAACGATATACCAAGCAGCAGGCACGACGCGAGAAATTGGAACAAACCATGGAGAACACCCGCAATGACATCGAGCAACTGGAGTATACCCTTGCACAGATGGAACGTACCGCCAAGCGCTCCCGTAATGCTGCCGCACAGCCTTCCCGTTTTGTCCCCCGCGAGCGTATCGCTAGCTTCTTTGCCCGTGTTTCCCGTTTTTTCGACCACCTTCAGCACCGCTTGCACCGTAGCTTGAACTATACTTGGTTCTGCCTTGTGCTATGCTCCCGATATACTTTTCAGAGCCGCCTGAAAAGCGTAGAACGCTGCTGTCTCACACCGGCCACGGTGCTGGGGTACTTCAAGAGGGAGAGGGAGACGTAACCAGTGACTTCGCTCTTATGGTAGAAGCAGCCTTAGGGATTAGTGCGGAACTCCTCGTTAATAGGCAGGCGAGATATAATATGGCTGTCTCTCTTAAAGAAAAATCGCTGACCGATAAGTTACATGAAATACGCAAAATGTGTGCTTCCCTATTATAGTATGAAAGTGTTGCTTTTATCAATAAGACAGTGAGGGTGTGTCATCAACCGTTTTGACACATTCATTTTTCTTGAGCAAGTTTTCTTATTGCCACTCGAACTTTCCCAGTTTTCCCTCCCATTCTAACTTTGCAACATGTTTTATTAATAAATATATGCAAAATGATAAAAGAACAAAGTTTTGAATGGCTGCTCGAGGGATGCCATCGCATTGCAGATGTGGCAGTGGCCTATTACCCAAACTACGCGTATGCCTGCTCGGCCGTAAAGGCCCTGCGCCGTTCCATTGCGGAACACGCTTGCCTGCTGAAGGATCTGACGGACCAGGGCTATACCGCCAGGACTGCCCACCTCACCCCCGTACAGATAGGCATCCTCCTGAGCTACTGGGGGATGCCCGACCACGTGAAGGATATGGCCGTGAAAAATCCGTATCTTCTGGTCTCTAAAAAATATGCGAAATAGAGAATGTATTTCTAATACATTCTGATTATTTTAGTATATTATTATATAGGGTGGTGGAGGATGAGGTGAAACCCTCTCTCGCCACCTTATGTATTTCATTAATTTTTAGCCGATTCTAACTGCTTATTTGTATCCCCCTGGCTGGTCCCTTACCTTTGTCGCATTATCGAATTAAGAATAGACAAAAATGGAAAAAGAAATGAGACCCATGACAACGGAGATGCTGAAGAAAGGCTATCTCCTCTTCCCCAAAGCCTTGTTTGAGGAACAAATGAATATGAAAACCGGAGAGAAAGCCGCCGATGCCTTCGAAGCCTTTGTCTTTGTGCTGACACACGTCAACTACAGCACGGTGACCTGCAACGTCAGGGGACACCTTTTCGACTGTGTACGTGGCGAGTCCGTACTTTCCCTGGCCCGCTGGATGGAGATATTGGGGTGGCCTCGCAACCGTACGCGCTACTTCTTCAACAAGATGTTCGACGCCGGCATCGTGGAGCGGGTGGCCAACCCCTACGTGATGCACATCCGTATCCCCGATTATGATTTCCTTACTGGCAATGCCCGTCCTAAAGCAGCCCCGCGGAAGAAGAAGGCAGCGCCGGTGGCTGGGGTGGGAGAGGACTTCTGCATCTTCTGGGAAAAGTTTCATGACATCACCGAGCATCCCAAGGTAAACATCGGCCGGGCCCGTCGCGAATGGAAAAAATTGACGGCAGGCGAGAAACAGCGGGCACTGGACAACATCGACGAATATTACGACCATCTGAACAACCAAAAATATTGTAAACAAGCCGCCACCTATCTGGCGGACAAATCTTTTGAAAATGAATATGATGACTGAAACTACTTTTTCCCACGACAGTGACCTCGAAGAAGCTGTCATCGGTGCCTGCATGATAGAGCGCGCTGCCATGCCTCTGGTGGTGGACAAACTTCGTCCCGAGATGTTCTACGAGGAGAAGAATCTGGAAATTTTTGCCGCCCTGCAATCGATGTATCGCAGCGCAAAGTCCATAGATACCATCACGCTGAAGAACGAACTGGCAGCCCGTGGCAAACTCGATGCCGTGGGCGGGCCTTACGAACTGTTACGCATCAGCTCGAAGGTCAGCTCCAGTGCTCATCTGGAGTATCATGCGCTCATCCTTAGGCAATTGCACACGCGGCGTATCATGCGTACGGGATTCCAGCAACTGCTGGCGTTCAGTGCCGACGAGTCGATGGATATTGACGACATCCTGGTGGAAGCCCATCGACTGCTGGAGGGGCTGGAGGACGAGAGCGGCGTAGCCGACCACCTTCGCTCCATAGACCGGCTGATGGACGACACGCTTGCCGAGGTGGAGCAGCGTATGGAGCACGGATGCAACGGCATTACGGGTATCCCTACGGGTTTTGACGCTCTGGACCACGTTACGGCGGGCTGGCAGCGCGGCGACTTGAACATCCTTGCTGCCCGTCCGTCGGTGGGGAAGACGGCCTTTGCCCTCCACCTGGCCCGTGCCGCTGCCATGGCGGGGCGTCATGTGGTGGTCTTCAGCCTCGAAATGCAAGGCGAGCGCCTGGGCGACCGCTGGCTGCTTGCAGCTACGGAGGGGGTAGACCCGCAACACCTGCGCAGCGGCCAGCTCACACCCGGCGAGGTGAGGCAGGTGCATGAGGCGTCTGCCGAGTTGTCGCGGTTGCCCATACTGATAGACGACCATCCGATGACGAGCATGGACCGCGTGCGTTCTTCCGCCCGCCTGCTGAAGAGCAAGAATCGCTGTGACATGGTGATTGTGGACTATCTGCAACTATGTGACATGAGGAGTGACCAGAAAAACCGCAACCGCGAGCAGGAAGTGGCGCAGGCAAGCCGCAAGGCAAAGCTGCTGGCCAAGGAGCTGGATATCCCCGTACTGCTGCTGAGCCAGCTGAACCGGGCGAGCGACGGTAGCATAGACCATCGCCCCACCCTGAGCAACCTGCGCGAGAGCGGCGCCATAGAGCAGGATGCGGATATGGTAATGCTGCTTTGCCGCCCTGCCCTCTACGGCAAGACCGTCGATAAGAAGAGTACTTATCCTACCGATGGCCTGGGTATCGTTATCATAGCCAAGCACCGTAATGGCAAAACCGGTGAAGTCTATTTCCATCATAACCAAAGCATGACAAAACTGGTGGACTACATACCACCATTGGAGTGGCTGACGAGGAATGCAAAGTGATGGATGGAAATTTATAGAATACAGAGACACAAAGACACGGAGATTTTTCTTATTGCTTGAAAAACTCTGTGTCTCCGTGTTTTTTTGTAGTAAAAAAAATGGCAAAACACTTGACTTCCGCTTCTTAATGTTGTATCTTTGTAATGTGCTTAAGAAAAGGAATAATCATTGATTCGGGCGCCCTATCCCTTCCCTTACCCACTTCTCTCTTATAACTCATTTTTCTTAACTTAAACCTTAACTTTTCAAATTTATGGATGTAATTGTAGAGCGCTTCCAGCGCCGTAAAATCGTGAGCAACCCGGCTTCGCCCATGTTGTACTATCTCCGTCAGAAACCCAAGACCTGCGGCACCGTGGACATCGATGTCCTTGCCGCCTCCATTCAGAAAAACTGTGCCATGACGAAGGGCGACGTGAAGCACGTCATCGAAGCCCTGGTGGAGGAGATTCAAGGCAACCTTGCCAATGGCGATAAGGTGAAGCTGAACCAGCTGGGCACTTTCCACATGACGTTCCGCTGTCCCGGCATGGAGGCCTCGGACAAATGTACGGTGCGCAATATCTCGAAGGTGAATATCCGCTTTATCCCCGACAAGGAGCTGAAGCTGGTGAACGGCAGTACCGCCGTGACCCGCAGCCCGGCGAATGTGGGCTTTGTGCTCGACAAGCCCGAGGAGGGCGGCTCCGGTGGCGGCAATCAAGGCGGTGGTTCCGGAGGCGGCTCCGGCGACGACGGCGACCAGGGCGAAAATCCGCTGGGATAAAGAAGGAATGATTAAGGGTTAGTGATTAATGGTTAATGAACACAAGCAAATCGCTTATCGCTAATCAATCCCTAATGATTAACCATTAATCATTAGCCCTTAATCCTTAATCACTAATCCTTAACCATTAATTCTTAACTATTAATCCTTAATTTTATGAGTACAAAATCATCTGTTTGGGATAAGATTCTGAAAGTGATAATCGCTGTAGCCTCCGCGCTTATTGGTGCCCTGAGCGCCCATGCCATGACAGTGTAGCGGGTTTCCTTCACTTTTAATTTTTAATTTCTAATTTTTAATTCTCATGAGATTCATCAATCTTATCGTCGTCCATTGTTCCGCCACCCGCTGCGACCGCTGCTATACGGAGCACGACTTGACGACAGACCACCTGCGCCGGGGCTTCTCCGGCGCAGGTTATCATTTTTATATCCGCAAGAACGGTGACATCAAGTCCCTGCGTCCCTTGTCCCTGCCTGGTGCCCATGTCCGGGGTTGGAATGCAGGTAGCATCGGTGTCTGCTACGAAGGCGGTCTTGACGAGTGCGGTCGCCCTGCCGATACACGCACCCTTTTTCAAAAGCACTCCCTGCGTGTGCTTGTGTTGCTGCTGCTGAAGGATTATCCCGGTTCCCGGCTTTGCGGTCACCGCGACCTGAGCCCCGACCTGAACCATAACGGGGAGATAGAGCCGGAAGAGTGGGTGAAACAATGTCCCTGCTTTGATGCGGCGACTATACTGACAGAACCGCCACCACCCAATCCGGCATGCTTATAAAATGTTTTTATTCTCTTTCTTCGTGCTCTTCGCGCGCACGTATATATATAATGTATAGTTATTTTCTCTCTTTTCCCTTTCTTCAAAATTGTTCATGCGAAATGCATTTATGAATCAGTAAGTTACAAAAAAGTTTCATTTTTATTAAAAAAAATGATAGATATGTTTGGCTTGTATTGTTAAATCCTATACCTTTGCACCCGCTTTCCAAGAGAAGGAAAGTGGTAAGATTGAAATACTGAAAACAGAAGTGTGGAAGGTGACACAGAGAAATAAAAAGAGATAAAAATATTTTTCGAAAAACATTTGGAACTTATTAATAATTCTCCTTATCTTTGCAGTCCGACTCGCAAAGAAAAAGAACTTTTCTTGTTTTGCTTTTCTTATCCTTGTTTAAAGGATTTGAAAATACAGGAAAAAGAAAAAATGAAAAAAAAACTTCCGAAAATATTTGGAAGATATGCTTTAAAGTTCTTACCTTTGCATCCGCTTTCTGAAAAGAACAGCAATCGTGAAACGAGCGATCTTTGAACAGATTTACATAAACAATACAAGTAGTACAAGAGCAGGTGCTTCGCAAATTAATAATTGGAAACTAATGATTAAGGCGCGTCGTACCTGGGTAAAACAAAAGAACCGTCAATACTTATTTTATATAGATAGGTAAAGATAAACTTTTGAATTCGAGCGTCCTGAACAGATAATTAAGCTGCCGCACTTTAATTTTTAATTTGCGCAGTCACGATACTTTTACAATGAAGAGTTTGATCCTGGCTCAGGATGAACGCTAGCTACAGGCTTAACACATGCAAGTCGAGGGGCAGCATGAACTTAGCTTGCTAAGTTTGATGGCGACCGGCGCACGGGTGAGTAACACGTATCCAACCTGCCGATGACTCGGGGATAGCCTTTCGAAAGAAAGATTAATACCCGATGGCATAGTTCTTCCGCATGGTAGAACTATTAAAGGATTTCGGTCATCGATGGGGATGCGTTCCATTAGGTTGTTGGCGGGGTAACGGCCCACCAAGCCTTCGATGGATAGGGGTTCTGAGAGGAAGGTCCCCCACATTGGAACTGAGACACGGTC